>OGTL01001034.1_pt1 | contig 26173 bp, 16 predicted proteins | sample 1553601 | NCBI WGS metagenome assembly OGTL01 (sample SAMEA2580112, study PRJEB22360) | human gut metagenome | biome: human gut; feature: human-associated habitat; material: faeces | place: Denmark | collected 2008/2010 | reverse complement strand
ACCTCCTAAAAACTCTGTTATATATACTGCCTCCCATTTGTCCACGACCCCCGGAGGCGGGGAACTCATCAGGCGGCAGTCTGCGAAGCTGCCTCATAGGAATCTAACCTCCCCGCCTTCATTTTGACCGGGCCGCGAATTACGGAAGTATCATTATCTCTTGTGCGTTTCATGGCTGTATCCGTTGCAGCCGGATATTTCAGATTGGTTCGGAATCGCTCGCCGCCTTGCTTTCCGTAATCACCCGGGTTGGGCAGGCGTGTCATGGCGCACCATCATGCAGCTGGAGAATCTCTCCCGCACAGAAACGTACCTGATGAATGTGTATGAAATTTTCAAGGTTCAACAAGCAGAGCGCGAATCGCTTTTATCAAACAGATTCATTTGCTCCTCTCACCCTATAGCCGGTGGGAAGAGCTGTTTTCGGACAGGCTCAAAGAGATTTTTTGATTTTTTCCTTGAGACGCGTCCAACGCCGGTGTGCTGTATTTTCGGATAATCCAATCTCCAGCGAAATTTCAGCAAAAGATTTTCCCTGTGATCTTCTCAACGCAATCAGAATGGTGATCGGGTCGGTTTCCGAAAGCAGTCGGAACAGCACGGGACTGTCGATGCCGCTCAGGAAATCCGAGACGGTTTTCGCATCCGATTCTTCCTCGGACGCCGCAAGGTGTTCAAGATAATCGCCGCCTTCCGCATGATGTTCGTAATACCTCCGATCAGAATTAAACATTTCCCAATCGTAGGCACGGAGCTGTGCAATCTTTTCCTCGCTGACACCAAGTTCCCGCAGCTGTTTTTCCTCGGCTTCTTTCCAGAGCCGCCATTTTCTTTCTTCACTGGCTTTGTTGTATGCCATTGTCGTATCCTCCGAATTTCTGAATTTTGTTTGGAATTCAGAAACCGGAGGAGGAGAACGGCAGCGCCATCTGCGCTTTTGGGCATAAAAAATAGAGAGGTTTTTGCTCGCTGAAACAAAAGCCTCTCTATTATGAAATTTTGCCGGAGACATAGAAAAACCCCCGTAAGTCGTCATTTAGCTTTTGCGCTAAAAGGCTAACCTACGGGGGTTCCTCAGCCGTGCAGCTGTAGTGTCACGGCTGTTTGTTCTATTCTATTTTAGCTCCGGATTGTGCGTTCTTTGTGTTTTGGGAAAAATCGGGTGTTTCCTCTGTGCGCCGAATGTGTTACACACCGAACAGCTCCTCATAACGAATCATACTGTTCTTTTTCAGGTGCAGGGTTACAACGTCGATTTCCTCTTGTGTCATATCCTCTTTGAGACGCAGATATTCCTTCTTTGCCATGTCGGCTCCAGACAGATTGTATGTCGCCATGATGAGCCAATAGCAGATCAGGCCATTGCCGGGGAACAGTTCATGTGCACTGGCTGCATACTGCACGATGCTTGCATAGTCCTGCTGCTTTGCAAGTTCACGCATCAGGGCATCCGCGGCTTTGATATAGCGGACTTCATATTGACTGACAATATCATTCAGCCAGAGCTGATCTCTGCCGCACATGAACACCGGCCCTTTGTATAAATCAACGGCCTTGCGAAGTTCATCAATTCGTTCCAGGCTGTTCGATGTCAGCTCGGCAGCCTTCATGTGTTTGTCAAACTGTTCCATGTCGGTAGTTATCTTCAGCTCCGGATTTCGCCTGTATCCGCTCCCTTCACGGACGATCAGTCTTGCAGACTGTCCGGTTCGTTTCGCGTACATATTGGAAAACCGGTAAATGCTGCCGCGGATCGCATTCGTATTACCGTCAAAGTCCTCTCCGGGATTCAGATGTTCAAAGATTTCTCTCGGTGAGTGGGCGCGTTCCGGCTTTAGCAACAGATAGGCAACAAGCTGGATGGTTTTCGGCGCATTGATAATCTGCTCAGTCAGCGTACCGCCTGCCGTGCGGATTTCCAGGTCGCGGAAGAAACTGATATATACATCATAAGACTGTTCCATCGGGTTCATGGCCTCGATGATTTCCTCGCGTTCCATGGTATTCTGCTGAGCAAGCGCACGATGAAGAACGTAGGCAAATATGAACAGCGCTTCTGGGTGGTTGAGATATCTTGATGGATTGCGTATGACAAGAAAGCCGGTCGGTGACGGAGAGAAAGGAGAAGCGATGATTGACCTTGCGTCCAGCCGGTCATACAATGCATATTCGGCCGGACAGGATTCTCTGATTTCACTTGTATCTGTCAGCACAATGGGAGAAGCGCTTTTCATGGATTTAAGCCACCGAGGCATAACCTCGGCATCTTCAAGTCCGCTCAGCCTTTCAAGGGTCGTATCATTTGCACCTCCTGACCGGAACCAGCATACCGGTCTCCACAGGCAAGTATCCATATCGATATCCATAACGCCTGACCAATCACCGCCGTAAAAATCACAGACTGTTTTCAGCGTGAGATCGCTAATCTCTTTCGGATCATCGGTTTCATGCAGTGTACTTTCAAGAACCGTCTCAACAAGATCCTTTTCAACGCAGTATCTTAAATATTCATCATCATATTGTTCCAATTCCTTCGGAAGGCGACGTCGATGCCTGTCGAGTTGCTTGAAGAAGCCTGCCATTTTGTTTCACTCCTTTCAGCGCTTAAAACGGGCACATACAAAAAACAACACAGTCCACCAGTATGGTACTGGCAGTCTGTGCTGCAATGATTCTATATCAGCTATCCCAAGGATGTGGTCAGGTGTTCTGTTTCAACAGATTATCGAACTGGGCCGGTGCACTCAGCAAAGTAGCAGGGTCTATTTCCAACGCATCGGCGATGTTATAGAACACCTCAAGCGAAAAGGACTTGGCTATTCCCGCAGCCTCGATTGAACTGATAAGAGAACGACTGACTGACGCACGTTCTGCCAGCTGCTCTTGGGACAGGCCGCGATACTTTCTGAACGTAGAAATGGTTATGCCCAGCTGAATGAGTCTGTCCCGATTCTTGAGGCTCATTTCCTTGTCCATGATCACGCACCTGCCTTTCTACTTATCCTGTATATATATTTTACCGCGGATAAGAGCGTTTTTCTGCACCTGTACATGAGCGTGTGCTCACAATTAAAAACATACGACTTTAGTCGTACACTATTTATTTCGAAATTACGCATTTTTTCATCCTCTAAGTCAATTTGCATACAGTATTGATAACTTCTACAATGACTGGAGGCGATCGGTAGGGAGCATTTTTAAGTTGCATGAAGCGTGCGTTTGGTATCATGCCGCAGGTACGCGGGCAAAAAAATAGCACAGCCACCATAGCAGTGACTGTGCAGGGGAAGTCCTTGGAATGTTTTAGGTGTGTGGAATTGTGATTTTCTCGATTGCTGTATTGCCACGAACAATGCAGGCCAACGCAATTGTATTCTGAAAATCAATGGTAGAGCCTACTCATGACCCGTGAATATCAAATGTGTCATAATTACTTTCTGCATTTATATTATTGTTACTTTGTCAAAATGTCTCGAAAATTATTTCTTAAAATTACAGACAGTTCTTCCTCTGATAAATTCCTCGTATCGCATAAATATTGATATATAGGCTCCATAAATTCTATTGTATAATTCTTATTCAATTCTTTTGTAAAGGGAGCATCACTTTCTATCAGTACTCGTTCAATCGGAATACTATCAACAATTTTTTTCCCGTTGACACTTTGAATCATCTGGTGATTAACAGAGAAATAGTATCCGCGCTTGAGTGCCTCATCCATTAGCGCCTTGGGACCACTATACCAATGGAGAATTACTCTACACGAAGATAATTCCTCAAGTATTTCCATCACTCTTTTCTCAGCCCGTCTTGAATGTATCGTTAGTATTTTTCCGCCCTCTTCATTACAAGAATGCACAATGTGAGAAAAAATGTGATCCTGTATACTTCTATTATTCCTATCATTTGTTGTAAAGTCTAGCCCGATTTCTCCTATATATTTTGTTGCGGATATATAACGGTCAAACTTGAGTATCTGATTAGAATACTGGAACGCCAATTCAGGATGAAATCCTAATGCAATTTGGGAAAATCTTCTTTTCTCGCACAAATGCAAACTACGCTCAAATAAATCTGGTAAATTGGTAACCGCTATAGTATACGAATGATTATTTTCTATATAATCTAGCACTTCGTTTCGATTGTTATATAGATCAAAGTGCATATGTGTATCCATCCTGAATTTCATCATATCATTGTATCCATATATTGTTTCAGTTCCTGCATTCCACGAACATAAAGAGATGCAAACTCTTCAATATTGCTATCAATAGGGCCATTAAGCTGTATGGTCATGAATGCAACATCCGGATTGAATTTTTTCAAACCCAAGAGATACGAATTACGAATTGTTTTAGCATTCGGACCAGATTCGAACAAACGATCTCTATAGGAGCCGTTATCATTGATACCAGCGTGTAAGATAGCTGCTTGACGAATAACACACGGAAGGCAATATCCACAGTGGCGGGATTCTTTCTCAGAATACATTCTTCCTAAATCAGGATGTGAACATGACATTGTATTATTCAGATAAGCGGTCATAAACTCTTGATTCTTACATTCTACAAGCATTTCACCTTTTGTCTTAAACTGATAAGGATTACTAAAGGTTATCGGCAAACCAAGATTGTTAAGTAACTCCTGGAATTTTTTCATATAATATGGGTGCGTTGTCCGTGTACTGCTAGTTCCAATCCTTGAAAAAGTGCTCGGAATGTTCAATGAAATCAATCCATTTTCAGGTATAATAATGTTCATAGTTTTACCTTGCGCAGAAGCCAAAGCAACGGCATGTGCAAAGAACATGAAAGATCTTGATCGTGTGGTATCCTCAATTCCTCCTACTGTTTTCGCATAAAACTGGCAAAAATCTCTCTCCTCTAATTCATATTGTTGAACAAATACTGTTCTTAAATGATCTTGGTATTCTTTAGTACCTTTACCTCCACCATAGTGGCTCACAAACAATATCTTTTCTTCAGTTTGCCTCTCAAGAAGATCTATTGCTCCGACAAATGAATCAAGGCCACCTGAGAACATACAAATACGGTCATATTCCTTTACAGCTTCACCCTTTTTCAAAGGACGATCTCTATGTAAAAGTTCGGATTTTGTAAGATTTCTTTTTCTAAAATAGAAAGTCCAGTGATCCCCGGTTAAAAAAGAAATCATTTCTTGCAATAATACAACATTTTCTAAGAACAGTTCTTCGTTTATAACTGGTACATTCAGTTTGAAATCTCGGCTCCATCCATCTTCCGCATCATCTCTCTTATATAATCTATCAGCAGAAAATACAGCAAAAGAGAGATACAAAATGTCTAAAGCCCTGGTATCATACCAGGATGGAAATCTGTCCTTGATGTTCCAGAAGGTATAGGAGAAAGAATCGTTTTTAGAGAAGTCTATAATTTTATCGCTTTCTGCGCAAACATATGCATCTTCTGGATCAATTTTATATGTAATTATCATACAATTCCCTCCAATACGGACAGACATCGTTCAGTCAATGCCAAAACAGCCTCGTTTACATCATCCTGTATAAGAGAGCCGTGATTATCATATTCAATGTCAACAACGGCTTCAATGGTATCCTTTAGTTCCTTCTCTCTTTCACATGCAGAAGTTACATCAGACATATATTGTTCCACCCGGCACTCCAGGTCCTTCATAACAGTTGCCCATATATATTCTGTAAGAAAAGACTTCATTGCTTTATCCATAACTTCGACAGGCATATTATCTATACAAGAAAAATCCATATTGTTATCAGCAACATATTCATACACATTAATTAGTGCTGCCTGCGATGCCTGTCGTGCAACTATGTCATCCTTTGTTTTTGCGTCTGGTGATATTGCATTTATGAGATGCGAGAAAATATCATTGACACTTTTTCCCGCATATTGGATCCCAAGCTGCTGAAGAGTTGTATAGACGCCATTAGAACGAACACCAGCGAAGAATCCACCCAAACCTCGGGCCGCGCGCATGCTAGATGATGAGCTTGACACCATTCTATGCGCACCACCGTTAGCTTTTATCGCCTGACGAACGATATGTCCAGCACTTCCATGTGAACCACCACTCGATATATACTTTGACATATCAGTTTTTACTGTTTTCCATGTTACCGGCTGCTCAACTATTTGCGTTTGTTCTTCATAATCTGAAGGAAGTAATGGATTTCTATCATTATTTCCTCGAAAAATGCTTGATGTTCCCATTATTTTCCCTCTACTTCATACTGTTGTTGAAAGCATTTTCTAGTTGCGAATTTGTTTCTCCCCACACTTTCGCTAGTTCTTGCATTTCTTGCTGTAGATCAGCTTTTTTTGCGAAATCAGACAAATAAATCATGGAAGGAACGGTGAGTGCTGAAGCAGGAAATCTTTTAATATGTTCCAGTGCAGAAACATATCGTGAGTTATCAATTAAAGCAAAATCAACAAACGCTTTAATTTGCATTTTATCAATTTGAGTTTCTTTAATCATTTTGACCGACATTGCCTCCATAATAAGGTTTGCTTCTGCATCTGAAATAGATACCTTCAAGGCTTCCTTGATTTTCACTTCAGATTTTGACATAAGGGATTCAAGCACATTTTGCGCGTCAGGTGAAAGATTAACTGAAATTCTACTAATCTTTTCATCAAGAGACGTTCTAGCAAAATATAAATATGGATTCAATCTTTCAGCGTTTTGTGCCAGCAACGGTTCAATCCCAAGCCAGTTCATCAGCCACTCGTCTTTTAGCCATGCTTTTAATTTCATGGAATCCATGTTGCTTTCCTCAGAGAGATTTTCCAATACAGTTAACTCGTTAGTCAACTCGTTGTTAGTTGCCATTTCTGCAAACAAATTAAATGCTGCTGGACGTATATATTCAAGCATCATAAGTTTTGCCAGAATTTTCCTATCTAAAGTGGCATGCTTATGTTTTGCCATCATCATCCTCATGTCCAATGTATTCAAAAATCTCTTTATCTGACGTGGATTACCATGTAACCCATTAGATAGCACTGCCGCTAGCTGTTTAGCAATAGATAAACATTCCTTGAAGTTTTCTTCTTCTGAAGCATCTTCAATGCTTATACTTTTGACCTCATTAAGCGGCGATACTCCAAAATTGGTTTCACGTGTTTTTTTCACTGATTTCTGGAAAATTTCAAAGTTCTCTTCCTTCAATTCTGCTGAAAGCAACAAAGAAGCAATATAAACTTCTGTTTCATCTATATCCATACGCGGAATATGTATTGGGTACTGGACAAGTTTTTCGAGATATTCTTTTCCGATATCTATTTGAATTCCTTCAATATCTTTAAATTTGCTTTTCACTGCATATGAGATATGTCTCTCATCAGCACCAATGATAAACGCAACCTTACCAGTGAACATAAATAGCTTCATAGCTTCCAGTGTTTCCAAAATAGTATCTTCTCTGCAGCGATCCAATTCATCAATAAAAATTACCAAACGATCAATTTTGCTTTCCTCTATTAACTCTGCGAATTTTTCCTGGAATTCCCGAATATCATCTCGTAATGCTTTATCATTCAACTCATCCTTGATTGCTTGCTGCATACTTGTAGTATCTTTTTCTTCGCCAATCTTCTCAACTAATTCAGGAGCTTTATTTCTAATAACTGAAAACACTGAATCCATTGCTATCCCAGCTAGTGCTCCCACGCCCCCGGTAAGCAGCCAATTTGCTCCATATTTCATGGCTTTCTGGGCTAATTTAAATTTGTCAATGCTTTTATATAACACCTTGAGTGTTTTTTTACCCTTTTCAGTAAGTGTCTGCTCTTCACCAATAGTATCAAGAATACTGTTTAGTAATGCCGATTTAGCATCACTATAGCTTTCAAAAAGCCAACCATTAAACATTAAGCATTTTGCTTTTCTATCACTTTCCAGTTTCTTAATACACATATGCATTAAGCTGGATTTTCCGCTTCCCCAGTCACCGTAAATTCCGACACTAGCTGGTAGAAGATTGTCATTGCAAACAATATCTACAAGAATTTCGACCATATACTCATAATCGAGGTAATCAATCTCCGTTTCGCTATCTTTCCACATTTCATTTACTCCTATTCAGTCAACAGTTCTCCGAATTCTTAAATTGGTTTTTACCTTTGCAAATAGCCTATAACATCTTTCCGATAACGGATGTCACATATCCAATATCCGATTTGACTACCAACCAATTCAATGATTATTCCATACCTCGTATTGTTATCTTCATAGCGCAGGGCAGCGTTCCAGCCGTTACATTGATAATCCGATACCGCTCTGTAACGCTGCCTGCACCAATCGAATACTTCTTGTCTGCTCAAGCAATCACCAGCTATGCCATATGTAATAACGACACTGCTAATTACTCATCAAATCCGAAATCCGTTATTTTTAACGTTTTACAGTTCTCAGAAACTGTTCTGATCGTTGAAGTTGGAATCCCATCTGGCGCAATAACATCTACATCCAGCTTCAATTCAACTGTTGCACCATCCACTTGCATCAAATGACGGATAATCTCGTCCACATAAGTGGAAACTATCTTGTTGACCCGTACAGGATCAACCTCCGCAGACATAAAGAAGTGTTTGTTGGAGGGAGTAGACGATTCTCCTGTTCCAGTGGATGTGTTTCCACTGCTGCTAGGCTCAGAACCTGAAGTGCTTTGGCTCGTACTTCCGGTACCTCCCAAACCAGTAGAACTTCCACTTGATTCTCCGGTTTGTGAAGATGTTGCCTTTTCCTTTTCGATCTGGGCCTTTGCCGCGAACGGTTTTACCAGCAAATCGGTAGAATTGAAGCTAAAAATGCTCTGGTTCCATTTCAAATCAACATAGCGGTCATTGGTATATGCGGCTGCAATTCCGAAATACTCATCAGAAGCAACACCCTGACAGATTGTTTCTTCCAAGACAGCATAGCTGGACAATCTGGGAAGATAACAATAGGTTGTCAAATACTCCCAGAGTTTTTTGATCTGGATACTGTCAGAATCCTTCCAGAGAAGTTCATCCAACGTCATCTGTAATAAAGCGGGAGCCCACTTTGTGATAACCTGGTCGCTCTGAAGCATTTTTCGAGCAGCTTTGGCCACTATTGTATCCTGGCCGCCGCCTAAATCACTGATTTCCCATTGGATGGTCTTCATATCTTCATACTGATCAATAAACGGAACCAATAGCCAGCAATAGGCTTCCTTCAGTCGAAGTTCTACCGTATCATTGCTCCTGTTGAGATTATTCTGAGTCTCACGAATCTGCTGACCATCCAGATTCAAATCATCCTTATCAGACATGATAGATGTCCATGCAAGGTAACGCTTTACCTCTTGTTGGAGAGCCCCCAATTTGCTTTCATCCGGAGCTACAAATGCCAGCATATTCCGATAGATACGAGGCGAAGTACCACGGTTGTTTAGAATATCCTCCACAGCTTTTAATGCCGGTGACGCATCATAATTTCTACGATATGTATCTTTTGTTCTCAAAAGCACTAACCGTACAGCTTGATCATCCGGCACATCGCTTGAGGATGCCGGGAAAGGATGGACTCCAGCAAATGGACTTTCCTTGCGGCATTTTTTCAAGCGGGCTTCGATCTCCATCTCGACATCCGCGGAAGAAACCTGGGAGGCTCGATCTTCTGCTGTCTTTCTCAGAGTAGGTTTCGTGTCATACCAGAATCGGTTCCCATTGGTGTTGTTATACAGATAGGACAAAGAACCATGAAGCGTATTCAGTGCATCCTTAAAATCTGCAATATTTTCACCGGGCTGAACAACGCCCAAAAGAATTCGGGGCGTTTCCAGACCGCGTATTCCCTGATCCCTCAATGCTGATGTGCTCGGAGCACTTCCCAGCATGACGGTTCTGGACACACGTCTACAAGCCAGAATCCTGCCATACCGAATATTTGCCTTATCCTTCTGGTAGGGGATTGAATCTTTTCCGTCCACTTCCCGGTCAATAATGCTATTCCAAGTATCCGGCAGATGACGGACAAGTTCATCGCGAACCTGGGGCATGTCCAGAGTAATTGAACCAGGCATTATCATTGCACCTTCATCATTTGCCATCCAGAGCTCGTGGATAACAGCTGCCATCAGGCGAAGGACACCTCTGGTACGTTGGAATCGCTCTAGTGTTGCCCAATCTCCGTAGAGACGATCAAATACTTCCGGATGAATCGGATAGCAGGAAACCATGCGGTCACGGTATTCAACTTCTCTTGATTCCATCGGGAAATCGGCAGAGTTTTCCTGATACATCTGACTAAAGGCATCACAAACAGCATCCCTAGCAGCGGGATCCTTACAGTCCAGGAAAAGTCTGCGGCGGACAACTTCAAAGCCCTCGTTGGCCGCAACGGGTTTCCAGATAGACTCCATACGCCCAAATGTATGCTCGATAGCTTCCAACGCCTTTTGGCCTGCATCACCGCCAATCTCGATACTGGACTCCGGAATAGATGCAACAACGATGCTATTTTCGCTGGCACGGGCAGCTTCTGTAATCTGCTGGATGAAAGTAATAAAATTATCAAACGTTCCAGCAGGAAGACCTTCCACACCATAGAGAGTTTTAGCATATGCCACAAGCTCATCCATAAGAATAAGACAAGGGCCACAAGCATTGAAAAGATTCTTCAGGTTCTCAGAACCAGGTGCAACGCCCTTCAGATCAGCGTCCCGGATATATTGAGCATACAATTCCGGTTTCCCAGCAGAAGTGACCAGTTGGTATGCCATTTCACCCCAGATTGTGTTTACACTATATCCAGGGAAGTTTGCCGGTTTCTTTCTTCTGGATGGGTCAAGAGCTGTGCCGACCAAAACTGCAACATTTGCATGAGGAAGTTCTTCAAGACCCGCTCTTTCAAGCAAAGGCTTCAACGACGGAACAGCTTCCAGAGAAATCTTGCTATGTGCGATATGGTAAAGCGCCAGCATACTGTGGGTCTTACCGCCACCAAACGCTGTTTTTAGCTGGATGACCGGCTCTCCGCCTTTTCCAGAAAGGCGCTGCAAAGACTCCACCAGAAGCCCCGCCATGCCTTCTGTGATATATGTTCTCGCAAAGAATTCTACTGGATCGCGATATTCGTAGGCACCTTCACCCCTGGCAACCTGTGCAAGGTCAGCAGCAAATTCTGCTGAGCGATAACGGCCTTCTGCCACATCAGGATGAGGCTGCATCACATCACGCCAGCTTGGGAGATCCTCTCCAACATTACGATTCAGTACCGCGGCAACAGTTTTCTGCTTTCTGGAAGTCTGAGCCTCTTTTGTTGTGATAGAGGCCGTAGAGGCATCAGCTGAGCCATAACGTAGCGTTCTGTATAGCGAGCGAATTTCCTCTGCACCGTCACTGTCAAATGCATCGCAAAGCCTTGCCATCGTATCCAGTGCTCTCTCCGCATCGTTTTGGGCAATATCCTGCAAGCCGATGTGAGATACTTTATTCCGGACGCCCATTAATTCTTTGGCCCAAGTGCGATAATCAATCGATAGTTTGGACTTGAACACTTCATTCCAACGACGCTCTATCAGCCGCAGACAGTTAGCAACGTCCAGAGAATCCACCAGATCCGCATATTCGCCAGAAGAAGGCAGATCATATTGATCGCTTAATGCAGTCAATACTTCCTGCCACCATCCGTCCTTGTAGACGCGTGACATCTCCCTGCCGATATACCCTGCCATATCAGGGAGCAAAATGCGAAAGCCTTTTTGAATCAGCTCATAATTTTCCTGCATGATTTATTCCTCCTCCAGCAGGGCGCTTTCAGAATCGCCGTCTGCTGCTCGCTTTGCTATGTACTCAACTACTTCCTGGTAGATGATTTGAAGTGCATCGTGCATACTCATGTGAGAGCCGTCCGCATTCAGCACTTTCTGATACTTTGTGAATATAGAAAGTCCTCCACCCATGCCGACAATTCTTTGATCAGAATCATCCACACCAGAGCAGAAAAGCCGATCCAAGATAGCAGGTAAATCCCGTTTTAGATTGGCAACAAATCCTCGCCGGGTAATTTGTCCATCCCGGACTCCCACTCTTGCCACGATCAGGATTCTTGTGCCATCCGCCTTTTCCGATACGGGTGCTGACCGCAAAGGCCATACGGCTGTCACAGCATACCCCTCTTGTGTCATACTGTTCAGCATAGTCTCCCACGGAGTAGGAGGGATACTGTCAGACATCGTTGCAAGCGCTTCTTCGTCGCCTTTGTGATACTCAAAGAAGAAGAGCTGCGGATACGAACTGTCCGCACATTGAGCCAGACGGTTTAGAATATCGCGGAGCTGCGCTTCGTAAGTCCGTTCGCAGTCTGCGGCATCTTTTCCTTCGTACTGTCCACAGGTGGATAGCTCGTCTTTATTCGTTACCATGGGGCTGAAGAGCTCCGGGTAGACTGGCTTCAAGCTCTTGCGCATCCAGATATAGAAGAAGTCTGACAATGGAGCATAGCCAATGGCTTTGTAATAAGGAATTTCCGTACAAACCATGCTGTTCTGTGGAAATGCCGCAGTTCGGGCATCCCACTGCTGAACTTCAGCCGGACTGGTGCAGGAAATGTTTTTTATCGCAGTTACAACGCTCTTCAAAGCAGCAGTGAAATTTCCTGTGATATTTGAAAACGGATTTCCTTCTGCATAAGTCCAGACCATTGGGATTGCCTGTCGGCCAAAGGTATTGCGCAGAGCGCCTCCAGTCGTTCTCCAGGAGCAGATCGTGGAGTTTGCATCCGCAATCTTATCGATCACGAACGCCAGATACACGCTGATTGCCTGCCCATAGGCCAGCGCTCCTTGGCCTCCCTGGGATAATGACCCGCCATCTGGGGTCATTCCTGCCGCCAGGGCATCAGAAGCCGCTTTGTTCTGTACCTCGCAGAGCAGGTCGCAGAGCGTGGTCAGCATCGTGAGCTGCCTCGGAGAAAACAGGTCAGTGTAGTTCTTAAAGCCAAAGCCCGGCGGCGTAAACCAGTGCGGATTATCCGGAATCTCGCCGGGTGGAATATCCTCTGGAATAGGGACATTGGCTGCGGCCTGCTGTAATTCGTTCGGTGCAATATAACGGCCACCATCTTCTGTTTCCAGAACAATAGCCATCATCTGGGACCCAATCTGATGTGCCTGTCCCATCTGCTTTACATAGGCATCGGTTGTCAGGCTGCCGCAACCCGGGCAGCGGAACACCGCTCCCTGACTGCCAATTTTGTTGCTTTTATGTTCTTTCGGACAGCTTCCTGTTTTTAATTCAAACCGTATGGCCCCGTCCTGTAGGGCAGGTTCTGCCCATATATCTTCATTCCCCCTGGAACGGAGAATGTAGGAAGAAGCAAGAGGCATCTGGCATCCGCAGGCCGGGTTCGGGCATTTCACCGTTCTCACCCAAATCCAGGCGGAAGGATTGCCTTCCTGCTCTGTTGGGTAGAGGCTTTTTAATTTCTCATATGCCTTTTCCCGCAGCCAGTTCCCATAATAGGCTACATCTTCCGCAAAACCTTCCGTCCCGGAATAGGTTTTCTGAATCGACACCCTGTTCACTGGAGGACATCCGGAGAACTTTGCCGGTATTTCGGTTGCCGCCTTGGTCAGCATCACAGCTACCGGATTCAGATCTCCCGCAATAACCGGAAGCCCCAGTGCTTGTGCTGCCAGCGGTACGCCTCCGAAGCCGCAGAATGGATCGAGGATTGTTGGCTTCTTCCCAAACTCGGTATAGGTGCCGCTTTGCACTCTACCCAGCCGTTCCAGCAATTCTTCATCACTTTCCGGTGCATCTACGATGGACGCCGCCAAAGCCGACTGCACAGAGGAGATCGGACTTCGTCCCCACCAAAGATGCAGATTGGCAGGATGTCCGGGAGCCAGCTTTTTTTCACGGATAGTTTTTGCGTTAATCTCTGTTAAAGGGAGTGCCGCCTCTATTAACTTTTTCATTTGAAGATTCACCCCCTTATTGTTGTTCTATCACGAATCTATCATTCCCATATCGAACAGAGTAATCTGTTCTGGTGTTTCTGCCTTCATCGCTGCTGCTCTGGACTGTATATCAGGCCAGGCAACAACCAGCGCATTATAGGCATAGCCTTCTTCTGCCCAACCTTTTCGCTCAGCAATGGTGTAGAGCCGGTAAGCAAGGTCTTTGGCAGATTCCGCACCGGAGCCGAAAATGTTGTAAACAATCTTTGCGCAGGCTTCAATGCCTCCCGTTTCCATTGCGCGGGTCAGCTGCTGAGTCAGCATCCAGACATTGTTTTCATCTGCATCCTTTTCCGGCAGCTCTGATCTCTCCACCAGATGTACGATTCCCGCCTTGGCATAGAGAATGCCGTGGGCTGCCATCATCGCGATGGACGTACTCTTGGCGTTGGCGAGGATTTCGGCTTCACCATACTTGATTTCATTATACGCGCACTGAGTGTACAGATCAACGCAGAACCGGCTGGCGGCGTCCATGCTGCCCACCTGCTCGTTGAAGTACAGGTCAACTTCTTCGTTGATCACCTGCAGGGCGCTGCGGACGGTCATGACCGAGCCGTCTGCCTCCAGCACGCGGCGATAGCGGCTGAACACGCCCATACCGGGGCCAATGGCAGACTGAGCCAGGTCAACCGGCGCAATGTTGCTTTCCTGAAGCTGCTTCAACGCAGGGCGCAGTTCGCGGCGCAGCTGGTTCACCAGATTCCGGCGGGTCGTCTGCGGTGCATCCTCCGGACGCTTGCGGCAGACCAGAATGATGGAGGAGGCAAGGGCGTTGGTGCCTTGGGCAATCGTGCGCACACTTCTTTCTGTTCGCATGGGCCAAGTACCAGTAATGGCAAAACCAGCGTTAACCACGGCACTGAGCATGGTTTCCCAGCCTGATGATGCTGTACCACTATCATCCGAATCGCTCTGTTTGTAAGCGTAGTAAATAGTCACAGGAATATCTTCACGTGCATACTGATACATCTGCTTACAGGCAGAGAGCATTCCATCTTCAAAGAAATTCTTCGCCTTTTCCACGCTGCCGTCATGACGATAGGGTGTAGCAATCAGTTCCTCTGCCTTTGGTACCAGCATCGTACTGAACAACTCCGGGTAGGTATCCTTCAAAGACTGGCGCATCCAGACATAGAAGAAGTCCGACAAATCCGCATAACCGATATTGTCGTAGTAAGGTGGATCAGTAGAGATCATGATATTCCGCAAGCCGCAGTCACTTTGAGCATCAAACTGGCTGACTTCCGCGAGATATTGGGAAGATGGGAAATTATCAATACATTTTACGACCCATTCAAGCATATTACCGAAACATCCAGACGAGTTGCTGAATGGATTTGCCTCAGCGTAATCCCATGTCATAGGAATCGCTTGTCGTCCAAATGTATTTCTAATAGCACCAATTGAATTTATCCACGATGCTATTGAAGACCCAATATCCGCTTGCCTGTCAACCGCAAACGCCAAATACACCCCCACAGCCTCGCCATAGGCTTTTGCGCCATCGCCGCCATTGCACAGAGGGAGATGGTCATTTTTCATGCCAGCAGCTACCGCATCCGCTTCGGCTTTAGCTTGTGCCTCGGAAACCAACTCGCTGAAAGTGGTCAGGGCGGTTAGCTGGCGGGGGGTGAAAAGTTTATGAAATTCATTGAGTCCATATACATTTGTGTTTAGATGGCCAGGGTAATATGCTAGCTGTCCTTCCGGATAATTCTCAGGCTTTTCTACATCTGCAGCAGAGCGATGTTCAATGTCGGCATCTAAATAGATTCTTCCATTTCTTCCTTCACCCACAATCGCCATTAGGACTGATGACATTCTGCCTTCAACACTCTCTGTTCTGATATACGGGTATCCAACCGGAGTACCACAGTTTGGACAAACCGCCCCTTTTCTGCCAATGGTACCTTCGATTTTAGGCTTCTTGGAATGATGAACTCTGAAAGAGAGCTTATTATCATCGTATACTGTTTCAATCCACGCTTCGTTTCCTTTTTTCTTTGAGAGTATAAAGGAGTGAACCAGCGGCATTTCACACCCACAAGCCGGGTTAGGGCACTTGACCGTTCTCGCCCAAATCCAGGCAATTACCGTAGCCTCGCCACCGCCCTGTTCAAGGGGAACTTTTACCTTGGGGTACAGGTGCCCAATGCGCTTATAGGCTTCCTGCTTCATCCACTCGCCGTAATAACGCACATCCTCTGCCAAGCCCTGCGCCCGACTCCAACTGCCCTCAAGTCTGGATGTCCTTGCATCCTTATTCACCGGGTGCATTCCTGCAAATCGCGGAGGAATTTCAATCATGGCTTTGTTGATCATCACAGCCACAGGATTCAGGTCATGGGCATGAGCTTCCAGTCCCAGACGCTGTGCCTCCAGCGGGATAGCTCCGCCGCCGGCAAAGGGGTCGAGGAGCGCAGGCGGGTTGCCGTTTGTGGATTTCAGAATTTCCGCCTTGGCGGCCTCAAGCACCCGCTCATCATTGGAATTTTCCCAGACAACGAGGTCTTCCAGAATGCGGAACAGTCGCTGCCGCTCTTGATTCTGTTCTTCTTCTGTCGGGAATTTTTCCGGATGAGAGGAAGGATCATCCACAAGACTCGACCATATAACTGCCCGTGCCGCCGCCAACGGACGTCGCGCCCACCACAGATGCAGGGTAGACGGATGCCCGTGACGAATTGATTTCTCACGTGCTGATTCCTCATTTATTTTTTCCAGAGGCAGTGCTACCTCAATCAGTTTTTTCGTTTCCATTTGGTTTTCCTCACTTCTGATAGACAATATCGGAGGATTCTATCAAATCCTGAATGTCATAATTGGTGCTGTTCGTTGCCAGTCCAGGTACATCAAAAGCAGGACGCTTCAGATATACCGTGTGCGTGGTATCTCCATCCACTTCCACGATGGCAAGGATGAACTGCTCCGGATTGTTCAGCCTGCAGAGCATTTCGTTCCGGCTGACTGTAACAGTCGTTGCGCCCTTAGCCCGACCCTTGACTTCAACAAATCGAAGAACATTGCCTTCCTGACCGCGCAGCGTTTCCGGTACAAAGGACTCCACATCGTATCCGCACTTGGTCGCACTCACATCCTTAGGAGTGTAGCCCAGTTCCTTTTCGATTGCCATGACTGCTTTCATCGCAGCCATCTCAATTGCCTTTTTATCACCCTGACTAAACAGCTCTGGGGTTTGCTCCGGCATAAGCTTGTACAGCAGCCCCTTGGGAATCACCAACGCTCCGCCAGTAATCACCGGGGGCATGGGAGAAATGCGTCGTTCTCTCTCAATTTCGGCCAGACGCTCCTGCATCCTGTTTTCCAGCTCTTCTGCCCGGCGGGCTGCCAGCTTGGAGTTCAGCTTGGCATTTGTTTTACCGGCTGCCTCTTTCTGCGCCAGATCAGCAGCGCGATAGTCCCAATACTGTATTTCAGCAGTCAGGCGGTCCTTAACCGCTTTTGCAGTCTTGTTCAGCATGGTTTCTTTACGCTGTTTCACTTCTGCAAAGTGTGCCGGAACCAGATGTTCCACAGCATAAGTCTTAGCAATGTTCTCAACGTCATGGCAAAGCCAGTCCTGTGTTTGCATCCATTCACGAATCAGTGGAGCTTCGGTCTCTGTTGCTCCACGATAATCCAAATACGGAGCATAGCCAGCCATGGAAGCGGTACCGTTAGCTTTCATCTCAACAAAATGAATATTTTTGGAAATCAACCTTCGTTTACCGTCCTTGAGTGTGATTCCATCCTGAATCGCATCCTCAATGTAGAACAGAAGTCTTGCTTCCTCACTATAGTCGCTGTCATCGATCATGACAGCTCCCCGCTTCATCGTATCAACATTCTTTTCCCGAATCAGATCAATGACTGCGTCCAGCAAGGGATGGCCAGGACAAATCAGTTCTGCCTGGGGCTTCCCAGGAATGGTAGCGTAGCTCTTATCAAAGCAGACTCGTTCATAACGGTTCAGCACCGGCTCGCCGTAACCAATTGCCATATCTCTGCTCCGCACGGCATAGGGAACAGATGTAATTTCATATCGCCCGGTTTCTCTGCGGCGTATTCTTCCGCCTAACTGCTGTAAAGCCTCCAGGAAGAATGATTCAATAAAGTGCGGCTGCAGCTTGTGTGCCTCCACACGTTCCATATCCTCACGAATGGCATTGACCATATGAACATCCATCACATCATCGGTCAAGGCATTCTCTGCAATAATGTCCTGAAATACCTGCGGATCAAGAGAACGGTCTACTACCTGGTTCAGTCTTGCACGAACCTCCGGATCGTTTCCATATCGCACTGCCTCAATCAACAGGTCACGCAGAGATTTATTGTCAAAGGAAACTTTGCCAAGGATATCGAATACTTTGCCACCAAGTGCTTCCCGTTCTTCCTCCAGCTTCTGAAACAGCCGCTGGAACACATAGCCCTCACGGGTTTCATTTGCAACCAGGTTCCACAAATGGCAGACCTCTGTCTGACCAATACGATGAATGCGGCCGAAACGCTGCTCCAGCCGATTGGGGTTCCAGGGCAAGTCATAGTTAATCATCAAATGCGCCCGCTGAAGGTTGATGCCTTCACCCGCAGCATCCGTGGCGATCAAAATGCGAACGCCCACATCCTGCTTGAAAAGCTGTTCTGTCTTTCTCCGTTCGTCACGGAGCATACCACCATGGATGGTCACAACAGCCTGATCGTCCCCAAGCAAAGACCTGATTTTTCCGGCAAGATAATTCAATGTATCCTTGTGCTCTGTGAAGATGATTAGTTTCTCCCTCTGACCATCTTCACCGAACATGGATTCGTTGTCCTGAAGAAGTTTGGACAGCTCATCCCATTTGCGGTCAACACCACTGACACGAACATCGTTTGCCATTTTTTCAAGGCGCTTCAATGTCTTGATCTCAGCTTCAAGTTCCGCAATGGTTGCCGCAGCTGAAGCATGATCTACCACCTTTTCTTCAATGGCTTCCTGCTCATCCGGCGGCAAATCGTCATCATCCAGATCCGCCATATCCGCAGTATAATCTGCGGCACGTTTTCCCAGCTTTTCTTCCGCTAACCGATGCTCAAGACGTTCTCGTCTGCGACGAAGAGATTGATAAATAGCCTCCGGTGAGGAAGCAAGACGACGCTGCAAAATCGTAAGTGCGAAACCTACTGTGTTCTTTCGCTCATTATTCAGATTATCCGCACGGTTGAACTCTTCCTGCACATAATCTGTGACTGCCTGATACAACTGGGCTTCCTGTGGAGAAAGAGAATAATTTACCGTGTATGCTCTACGTTCAGGGAACAGCGGTGTTCCATCGAATTTCAAAAGTTCCTCTTTCGTCAGTCTGCGCATCACATCACTGACATCAATTGCCTGCTGGGAAGTACTGTGAATACCCTCGAAACGATCAGGATCGACTAACGACAGGAACAGATGAAAGTCCTCATCTTTTCCGTTATGCGGAGTTGCGGTCAACAAAAGAAAGTTTTTCGTTATATTTGAAAGCAACTTACCCAGCTGAAACCGCTTCGTGTATTTAATTTCTCCGCCCCAAACAGTTGCAGACATTTTGTGGGCTTCATCGCAAACGATCAGATCCCACTCAGATACTTTTAGCTTTTCCTGCAACTGCTCATTCCGTGCCAGTTTGTCCAAGCGGCAAATGCAGAAATCCACTTCGTTGAAAACATTTCCAGTGACAGCAGACTCCATGCGGTCATTGGTCAGAATCTGAAAGGTAAGATGAAACTTACTAAATAATTCATCCTGCCACTGCTCAACCAGGCTTCCTGGCGATACGATAAGGCATCGCTTCAAATCTCCACGGGCAATTAACTCTTTGATGAATAATCCGGTCATGATTGTTTTGCCGGCACCAGGGTCATCCGCAAGCACATAACGAAGAGGCAATTTAGGAAGCATCTCCTGATAAACAGCAGAAATCTGATGCGGCAATGGTTCGACGGAAGATGTATGTACTGCCAAATACGGGTCAAATAAATGTGCCAAACTAATCCGATATGCTTCAGAAGCCAGCTTCATCTTTTCACCGTCCGCGTCAAAACTCCATGGAAGGCTACTATCCATAACCGTCAGGTTTATTTCTTCGTCCCGAAGCAGCATTTGGTTTCCAGGAGTACCTTGGCTATTTTTATATGTAATTTCCAATACGTTGCTTCCATACCATTGAACAGCGACTATCGTTACCGGTTCATCACCAATAATCCCCTTTACGGAACTGCCCACAGTTATTTCTTCCAATTTAGCCATTAGGGTGTTCCTCCTCTCTGAATAGAATTAAGCTACCATTTCCATTCCTGCATCATATATAGAAACTCTTACATGTATCTTTTCATTCGGTGATGTGAATAGTAAGAAGTATTACTTTTCCTCATCAGGAACAAACTCCACTATGTCATCAAGAGAGCAATCCAGCGTTTTACATATCCGCTCTAAAATATCAATGGTAACATTTTCGCCGCGATACATCTTGCTGACGGTGTAGTGACTTACTTTTGCCTGTTGCTCCAATTCCTTCTTTTTCATGTCTTTGTCAATAAGGAGTTTCCATAATTTTTTGTAGCTTACAGCCATAATTTATCCCTCTCTTATTTTTCGGCACGTGGTTATAATAATCTACATTTTAGTATACCACAAAAGTATGAACAAATCAATTGCATGTGCGTTATAAAACACATCTATCCAAAGTTCTTATAAAACAAACTCTTCTTTGGCAAGCAATGCCTTCCTGATCAGAAAGGCTCAAAACAAAAAGATTCCGCCCGGAGGCGGAACTTTCTGTTTCTGCTTGTTGGGGACAATCCCCAAACCCCAATGATCGAAGATTTCATCTTCGGCGGCGCACCTGACGGCGCTTATTTTTCTTCCTGCTGGTGTTCGTGCTGAGGCGCGCTTCTGACATTTTCAATGCCGAACAGACCAGCCAGATTTGCCTGATAAGTCAGCAGCTCCCGGTACTCATCTTTCGCCCGATAGTATTCCGGGTATGCCGCCTTTTTCATCGCCAGTAGTTCGGCGTACTCCGCCCGGAGGGCGTTCAGGGAGGGAAGCTGCTTCTTGTGGGAACCGGCAGTTTTGCCGGAAGTGTCAGATGGAAGCAATTCGTCAAATGCCCGCTTGGACGCTTTGCAAAGCTTGATCGCATCCTCGTGTTCCTCGTAGTACGCTTTTGAATAGCCGGATGCCCGATAGCCGGCATAGATATCCTTGGTTTTGAGATAGTTGGTGATGTGCTTCTGAAGCACCGCAATCTCATTCAGCCGCTTTTCGGCAGAAGTGATCTGCGCAGACAACGCATCTCTGCGCTGCTTTACAGCATCCACCGATTCGGCAAATGCCTCAAAATCATCTGCGCTGGTAAAACCATGCTGCTGATAATACAGAAGCGCCTTGGCCTGCTGTTTGGTGATCTGATTCTGGATAGACAGATCGTAGTAATGGCCTCGTCCCTGATTCTGTTTTGCTTCCAGCGCGCTGACAAGTTGTGCTTTCTGCTCTGCCAGCGGACTGCGGCGTTTTCGCGGATTATGGATACGCCTGCCTGCCAGCACCTCCCGAATGGCATCCTCTCGGTATTCTTCCGGAAGTGAGCGCATACGGATATTGCGCTTCTGCCGCGGATGGCTGAAGGTGATGTTTTTCCCGCGGGTAACGGTGTAACCAGCCTGCTCCATGAGCGAATAAAAGCCCTCAAGGTCGTGCGGCTTTTTCGCCAGCGCCGCATCCATATCCAGACAGAGGCGGTCGCGGTTGGAGAGCTTTTCAATATCGCCCTGCCAGCGGTTGTAGCTTATGCCGTGGGGCTTCGGATTTTCAATGACGGACAAACTGTGCTGGACGCAGATCAGGTCGCTTAGCTTCCGGACTGCCATGGTGCTGCCCCAGAAGTTTCGGAATTTCCGGGTGCAGTCAAGACTGGTGGAGTTCCAGTAAATGTGATTGTGGATGTGCTGTTTGTCCGTGTGGGTACAGACGATGAAAGCATGGTTGCCTTTTAAGAAGTGCTCGGCAAATTCGTAGCCGATGCGGTTTGCCTCCTCCGGCGTAATTTCTCCGGGATGAAAGGACTGGCGCACCTGATAGGCAATCACATCGCTGTCTTGTCTGCGGCCGGTCAGCTGAAAATACTCGCGTTTGGAAAGCGCAAATTCTGCATCTGCGGTCTCCGGGTCGCAGGCATAGGCGCTGATCAGCTGACCATCATGGGTTTTATCCGGATTTTTGCCGTAGTCCAATCTGTCGGACAGGCACTGTCGGATGGTTTTTCCCTTGTTCTGATGCATGGGGATAATGCGCGTTGTTGCCATATCGGTTCACCACCTTTTTCAAAAAGAAAGGCTCCTGCCGGCAAAAGCAGAAGCCCTCATCAATACAATTCACTTTGCGCCAACTTGGCGACAAGTTCTGTTATCCGTACACGCTGTCCTGAATCCAGTAGCGGAATTTCTGCACCTGTCCCAGAAGCATGATGGAGAACATCGGCAGTCCGAACGGGGTAAAGAGAAACGCCGCAATCAGTCCGCAGATGCCCTGTGCGGTCTTTCCGTCAAAAAGGATGCAGAGTGCGCCCAGCCCCACGGCAATGGCGATGAAATTCATAACAACAGCGGATATCTGAACCAGTTTCGACGCCAGCCAGACGAAAACGGACAAAACAGCAATCATCGGTGCGCAGAGAATTTTGAGCAATATTTTCATGGTAAGAGCCTCCTTTTCTTCTTTTCTGATTCTATTGTAATTCCGAAATTCAAAACGCTCAAGGATGCGGAGCCAGATAACAAAAATGCGGGCAGCAAAGCGCGTGGCTCTGCTGCCCAGGGGGTGTATTGTCCTTATTTCAAGGCGGACAGTTTGGTGAGAATATCGTTCAAGCGGACAGCGGTTTCTTTCTGAAACCCCAGTATTTCCTCCAAATCTGTATCGAAGATGCGCCCGGTATCATGCAGATGTCTGGCAATCTGATTGATGTTGGCGTTTGCACGCCTGAGCAGATGCAGCATCTCCCGAATCTCCGGCATATCCAGCCTGATGACCATGCCGTCAATAGCCATCTTCCGCAGGAATGCGCTCAGGTTCGTACTGCCCGACAGCGCCATGTTCTTTTGAATCAGGTCATATTCCTCCTGCGTTGCCCAGAAGTGCATACTGATGTCTCTGGTATCTGCCATAATCAGAGCTCCTGCGCTTTCTCCCTGACGGGTTTCGGCGCGGTATCCGGCAGGGGCTTCTGGAGCTTTTCCAGAACAGACGGCTTTTTCTCTCTGGTGGCTTTCTCCAGTTCCTTTCGGAAATGAGTAATGAACAGATCCGTCAGTCCGGTATGCGGTCTGTCCACCACGAAATAGCAGTTGCGGTCTCCGCCCCAGGAATCGGGGTTCGGCACTACCGGCACGGTCTGCGCCCAATCCCGGTTGGCGCGGCTGATACGTCCATCCCAATCCTTATACTGCACGGTATTGGCCAGCACATATTGGATTCTCTCCATGCTGAATTCCGCGCTGACTGCATCAAATACCGCCTGAGAATTCAGACGGTTGTTGCCGTAATTCTCGGAAATGGCTTCCTCAATCGCCTCCTTGCAGGCGATGTTGGCCTGATAGGACTCTCTGTACAGCGGCAGTTCTCCATGCTCGTGGGCATAGGCTGCATCATGCCGGTATAACGGCGTATCCGTTGCGATTTTCTTTTCCATGTTCAGCGAACCTCCTTCTCGGTTTCATTCTGTTTGGGATAACTGTCCCGCTGCGGCAGCGGGGCATGGAGTTTGGCCAGCACAGACGTCCTTTCGGATTTTGCACTGACAGCAGGGCGCACCTCCGGCTCGCTGTCAGCAATCTCGGCCATTGCCTCCATCGGCGTTCTGTCATCGATATTCAGCTCAATGTTCAGCTGCGCCAAACGGGCTGATTTCTCCATTAACTCCTGTTCCTGCGGAAAGGGTTTGCCCAATTCTGCTTTGGCAGTTTCCATCTGCGTATAAAGGGAATCCAGCTTTTCCTGCACACGAGCAAGGCGCGTTTCCATGCCGGCAAGGGCATTGTCAATGCGGATGAGATTGCCTCTGGGGTCTTTACCCAGCTCCACACGATGGGACATTTTTCCCTTGAGGGTCAGCACATACTGCTTGCCGAAATCCTCCAGTGTCAGCGACATCTGAAAGCCGCGGTAGCTGCCGATGGGCACCGGTTCCAGCCCCTTGACCTCCTTCATGGCGTCAACCAGAGCTGCACCGGCGTTTTCCTTATCAGTCAGCACATCGCCCCGCACTGTCATGCCTGCAAAGCCGTCATGCGGATGGGGGTGTTCCACCAGCGTCTGCATATCTGCCTGAAAACCTGCGATGAACCCCTTGTTCTGCTCGATCTGTTCCGGGAAATGGCGGAGGATATTGTCCTCCAGCCGGTACTGCTGGCTCTGATGGTTGGCCTTCATCAGCTTCAGCCGTGCCACATCCACATCCAGATCCATCTTCTCCTTGATGCGCTCGTCACCGGCGCAGAGCGCCTTGATCTCCGCATAGGACAGCGCGGTTTCATCAATGTCCTCACAGCTTCTCACAGGGCTTTTACTGGTCATAATCTGCGAAATGAACTTCTGCTTGTTCTCCAGCGTCTGCCAGAGATAGGCGTCAAAAGTGGCCTCCGTCACATAGCGGAAGATATGGACTTGCTTGTTCCTGTTTCCCTGACGGATGATTCGGCCGGAACGCTGTTCCAGGTCGCCCGGCCGCCATGGCGCATCCAGGTCATGAAGCGCCACAAGCCGATCCTGCACGTTCATGCCGGCCCCCATTTTGAAGGTGCTGCCCATCAGCACACGCACCTGACCGGAGCGGACTTTTGCAAACAGCTCTTTCTTCCGTGCTTCGGTATTGGCCTCATGGATAAAAGCAATCTGCTCCCTGGGAATGCCTCTTGCCGCCAGCTTCTCCCGGATGTCATCATAGACGGTGAACTCCGGTTCCGACATGATGTCAATCTGGGATTCCACCGCATGAAGCTCCGGGCTGTCCAGATTTCCGGCAACGGATTTCGCCACTTTCGCCGCAGGAGCACCGGTTTTGGGTGTGCTCAAATCGCAAAACACCAGCTGGGTCAGTCTGTCCGCCTGACCTTCGTCCCAGATGCGGTAGATGTTATCCACGCACATATTGACCTTGCTGGACGGATCATCCGGCAGATTGGGATTGATGATGCGCTGGTCGAGGCCCAGCTTTCTGCCGTCCGTGGTAATGCGGAGCATATTGTCCACGCTGGCATCCACCGCACCGGCATGGACTTTGGCCGCGCGCTCGGACAGCTCCTGCACCATCGCCTGCTGAATCTCTGTCGGCTGTGCCACCACATTGTGATAGACAGCCTCCGGCACAGGAAGGTGGAGCTGGTCAGATGTCTTGATATCGGCCACTTCTTTGAACAGAGTCATCAGCTCCGGCAGATTGAAGAACTTGGCAAAGCGCGTTCTGGCACGGTAGCCGGTGCCTTCCGGTGCCAGCTCAATCGCCGTCGTAGTTTCACCGAAGGTGGAAGCCCAGCAGTCAAAATGCGCCAGACCTTTCTTCTGAAGCGTGTCATGCTGGAGATAGCGCATCATGGTGTAAAGCTCGGTCATGGAGTTGCTGACGGGCGTACCCGTTGCGAACACCACGCCCTTGCCGCCGGTCAGCTCATCGATGTAGCGGCATTTCAGCAGCATATCCGAGGATTTCTGTGCATCCGTTGTCGAGAGTCCGGCCACATTGCGCATCTTCGTATAAAGAAACAGATTCTTGAAGGCGTGCGCCTCGTCCACATAGAGCCGGTCAACGCCCAGCTCCTCAAAGGTAACAACATCATCCTTTCTTCCGGATTCCAACAGCTTTTTCAGCTTGGTCTCCAGTCCTTTCTTCGTGCGCTCCATGGATTTGATGGTAAAGCGCTCAACACGGCTGCTCTTCAGTTCCTCAATGCCCTCGGTGACTTCCTCAATCTGTTCCCGCAGCAGCCGCTCCTGCCGTTCCATGGAGACCGGAATCCGCTCGAACTGGCTATGTCCGATAATAATGGCGTCGTAATCGCCGGTGGCAATACGGGCGCAGAACTTCTTGCGGTTTTTCGGTTCAAAGTCCTTTTTCGTTGCCGCCAGAATATTGGCAG
>OGTL01000934.1_pt1 | contig 28076 bp, 27 predicted proteins | sample 1553601 | NCBI WGS metagenome assembly OGTL01 (sample SAMEA2580112, study PRJEB22360) | human gut metagenome | biome: human gut; feature: human-associated habitat; material: faeces | place: Denmark | collected 2008/2010 | reverse complement strand
GTACGAATGCAGAGCAAGACCGCCACGATCTCACCGCAATTCCTCCCATCCTTGGCCTGCCACGACACAGTGTCCGGTATGGGAAAGGTTATTTTTAACTGATGTCCTCTCAACAGCACCAGGCTCTTCTGGGTTTTTCTATCATGCAGTTGTTTCAACAGATAACCTGGGCTTCCGCCTCTGATCCGTCTTTCTTCGTAATAAGAACATTCCGTTCTACTTTAAATATGATAGATTTGAAAAAAAAAGTTTTTCACATATAAAAAAGAGCCTAAATTAATAGGCCCTTATATTTTTATAAAATTGACGTTCCACTCGAAATAAGGACTACCAGCTGCCGCCACCGCCACCGCCGCAGCCACCACCACTGCATCCTCCATCTCCAGAAGAAGATGATGAATCTGAAGGGCTAGATGTTAAACAACTTGTACATGTTCTATCTAATCCATCTCCCATATTTCTGTAAAAATGATCAACATGATCATAATAATCAGGATAACCAGGATATGTAGAATCACTTTCGTACCAGTCTGGGGATTGTAATGCCAGTATGTCAAGTTTCTTTGTGTATTCTTCATACTCGTTCATCGCCATCGCATATGGAAGGATATGATAAAAATTTTCTGGATTTGTATCCGCCATATTACTGAATTCTCCATGATCTGCTGCTTCCATAAAGTTATGAAACTCCATTAACTGATTCATAACAGCATTATTTTCTTTTGTTCGCCGCATCATAAAGAATAAATAAACCATCTCGATCAATGAAAAGATCAATATTACGCTGAATATATTTGTGTAATCGTAAGCTTCTCCTTTTTGCACGATCTCCGCATATTGGTATGCATATATCACATACATGAAGATCAAAAATAAATCGCCTGTTAAGAAGGATGTAAATTTTTCTGTTTCCGTTTTCGTCTTATATTTATCGAATCCATTATATGAATTTAAAAGTTTTCTTACAAATATGATCATAAAGATGATAAAAGAAAAAAGAAATCCATGCATACAGTATTTCGAATCGAGCAGATTAAAAAGAATCAATGGAATTGCAGACAATACTAGCGTAATAACTGATGCTATTTTAGATGTTCTTGTAAAAATTTTTTTTGAATATTCTTTTGTAATCTCACTCTTTACCCTTTTTATAGTATCTGCAAATTTGTATTTCAAAGAGGAAAGAACAACCCCATATGGATTTTCTTCAAAAAGTTTTTGAAACATGATCTTTTGATATTCAGGGGCATCGTTTGGAAGATCTTGCAGTTTCATCAATTCCATATCATCTCTTCCTAGTTCATATATCTTGATGTATCCCTTGTCTGCCCAGTAATAGATAAGAGAAAGCACATCTTTATCGGTTAATCGACCCTTCCATATATATCCTGCGATCGCACTGTCAATTCCATATGGAGGCTGATAAGTTGTTGTAGTTGCTTTGATTCTTTTTGATCTTCCAAAAAATACAAACATAAGACTGGTTAGGATAAATACAGCGACTGAAATATACAAAACAAATTGATATCTTGATTGGATCTGATTTGTTCTTGTGAAATAGCCACTACCCAAATTTCCATAACAAGTGATTCCTTCTCCAAGGTCAAGATCCTGCTTTAGCACACCGGCAACATAATTCTTTTTTTCATCATATTTCAAATCTAAGATTTTTGTTGCATCTTTGATCTCTCCATTTTCTCCATAGTAAAATTTCAGTTTTTTAAGATCTGTTTTCTTTGGAAATTGAATGGAAAAGCTGCTGTTTTGTGGAATTTCATTTTTCCATTCGCTTGGAAAAATATTGTAATACAAAAGATCATTTTTAGTATCTTGGTATTGTGGTGTTAATTTGTAGGTAAAACTATAAGTTCCTTGATCTACTTCCTTATCTTCATCCCCAAATCTTAACTGTGCGACATAAGAACTTTCATCATCCACTACTAAATTACTATCGCTGTCATTGGATATTAGCTTGAACTCTGTGTAGTAATATGATTTCTTCTTGTCTTTTCCAGTACTGATCCCTGTCAGTGGAATATTACGATAAATTCCATGCCTTGGATTCAAAAAGACAACACCAATACTCTCCGTTACAGTGTAACTACCATCTTTTCCAACTCTGACGTAAGTGTCATATCTTTGTGTCTGCATATTTGAGTCATAGGAATTTGCTGTATCCGCCCTTACATTCTGCTTTGATGGGACAAACAAGATCACCGACATTATAAAAACAAACAACAAATATTTTTTCCATTTTTTCATAATGATTCTCCTTTCAAAAAAATTACTTCATATTAAATATGAAAGATTTAAAGACAAAAAAAATGACGGTAATCAGCCGCCATTCTTACATTATCACAAATCCCCGAAATCCCAAATCTCCGTCTCATCTTCCTCAGAAATTTCAGGCATGACTTCTATGTCTTTCTCCATCTTTTTTACCATTTCTTTTTCAACCTCATCAATGTCATCATCATTCAAAGTAAGATCAATATGATCAGCCGAATCTTTCTTACATAATTTTGCAATCACAATTGTGATTCCTCCTACAATGGCAGCAGGGATTAAAATTTTCTTGATATGTTTCATTTTTTTTACTTCCTTTCTTTTTGCTTAAAAAACTCTTATATTTTAAATATGAGATATTTGCACAGAAAAAAAGAGGCATGACATAAATCATGCCCCACTCTTATATAAGAGCAGCCTCGTCGGCCAAAAATTATTTAATTTTTACTTTTTTGGAATTGCTCCAACTTCCATAGATCTTTGCCTTTCCAACCTGTTTGTAAGCTCGGATCTTCACATATACTTGTTTTTTGCGTTTCAATCCTTTGATCTTATACGTTGTTTTCTTAGAGACCTTGTATTTGGAAGATTTAAAGTTTTTCTTATAAGAGTAACGAATCTGATATCCAGTAACGCCACCAGAACTTTTTCTGATATAAAGTGTTGCTGTTTTCTTACCAGATTTTATTTTCTTTAAAGAAGCTTTCTTTGGAGCGATCTTAAATGTTTTTGTAATTGTTCCCTGGTGATTGCCGATTCCGATAATCTTCATTGTGACGATTCCACAGTTTTTGTTATTACTACAAGTAATCTTGTAGTCTCTTCCTTCTGTTAAAATATCATTACCAGATCTTACGATCACTTTTCGAGTGATATTCTTTCCATTATAAATCGCATTTTCTGGATCTGTTGCGATCGTAAGAGATTCCTTTTTAGTTTCTGTTGTAGAATCATTATGAGAAGGTTTCGTATCTTCAGTTGGTTTTACTGGAGTTTCTGTTTTATGGATCGTGTAAGTATAACTTAAGCTGCATCCTTTATAATCTCCTAATCCAGTGATCTCAACTTTTGCTGTCCCTGGATTGATATTGTTGGAATATGTAATCTTATAATCAGTATCTTCTTTTAAAACAGCATCCTGATGATCAGATACAACTTGTCCAATATCAAATTTTACTTCTTTTCCCGTCCATTCTAAAGTTCCTAAGTTTTGTCCATTTTCATATCGGTCGCTATGGAATGTTTTATTTTTGATCGTATAATGATATACTTTTTCAGTTCCTTCAAATTGTCCCATTCCAATTACTTTGACTGTTGCAGTTCCAGGATCTACATTATCAGAATATCTGATCATATAATCAGTTCCTTCTACTAATGTACGATTACAATGCTTACATTTTAGATTTTCTGGATGCTTTCGGATTTCTTCTCCTGTCCATTTAAATGCTCCAATGGAAGCCTCTTCATCTAACTTTTCATCATAAAATCCGCCATATCCACAATCCTCTTCAATTTCAAAGGAAAACTTATAAGAATTATCTTTGTATTCTCCAAGTCCTGTAACTTTTACTGTAGCAGTACCTGGTTCTACATTGTTGCTGTAAGCAACTGTATAGTCTTTATTCTCTTCCAGACGTTTTCCAGATGCATCTACAACGGTTCCAATATCACATTTTAATTCTTTTCCAGTCCATTTGACCTTTCCTAAAGAATCTCCATTTTTATGATTTTCTACTGTAAATGTTTTATGTCCAATCGTGTAAGTGAAGCTCTGTTCGTAACCTTTATATTTTCCAATTCCAGTAACTTTCATTGTCGCTTTTCCCGGATCAATGTTGTTGCTGTATTCAATGATATAATCATTACCAACTTCTAATTCTTTGTTGCAATGTTTGCATAAGATTTTCCCAAGATAAGGCTGCACATCAGATCCTGTCCAATCAAATTTTCCTAAATCTGTGCTATTTTGATGTGTTTCTGCATAAAATCCGCCATATCCGCAGTCTGGTTCGATCGTATAAGTGAAATTCAGTTCGCAGCCCTTGTAATCATTGATTCCAATAATTTTTACGGATGCCGTTCCTGGTTCAATATTATCTGTATATTCGACCTTATAGTCTTTTTCATTTTCTAAAACTGTTTCATTGTGATCAGATACAATATTTTCTGGAAGATAATTTACTTCTTTTCCCGTCCATTTCATAGTTCCAATATTGTCATGGTTTTGATAATGATTTAGATGGAATGTTCGATGTTCGATCGTATAAGTAAAACTCTGTTTATACCCTTTGTATTTTCCAATACCTTTTACTGTAACAGTTGCTGTTCCGGGATCTGTATTATTTTTGTACTCCAATTCATAATCTGTTCCTTCAGCTAATTCCTTTTTACAATGTGAACAACGAATTATCCCAGGATTCTTTCTAATCGGATCGCCTGTCCATTTTACAGAACCTAAGTCACTTTTGTCACTTGCATTTTCCACATAAAATCCATTATAACCGCAACTTTCTGTGATCTTATAAATGAACGTTAGATCACATCCTTTATAATCTCCCATTCCGATCACTTTTACCGTTGCTGTTCCAACATTGATATTATCAGAATAAACAAGTTTATAATCAGTGCCTTCTTCCAATACTCGGTTGTCATAATCAGATAATACATTTCCAACACTAGGGTTTATTTCTTCTCCTGTCCAGTCTTTCTCATCTAATGAATCGCCATCCTTTTTTCCATCAATATGAAACGTTTTGTTTTCGATGGTATATGTGAAAGTAAGCGAACACTTTGCATATTTTCCAAGTCCTGTGATTTTTACAGTAGCAGTTCCGGGATTCGTGTTATTTTCATATTCCAGTTCATAATCTGTTCCCTGTTTTAAAACACTACCGTCATCTTCAGAAACGATATCTCCAATGGAAGGCTTTACAGAACGACCCGTCCATCGAAAACTTCCAAGATCTGTACTGTTTTTGTGATCTTTTGCATAAAAGGCAGAATCTGCCTTTTCGGTCACTAGCTTAATAGACCAGTTTCCAAAATTAGTACCAATATCATATAGATCATCTACCTCATTATCAACATAAATGTAGCTTTGTCCTTTTTCTAATGTCGGGATATAAAGTTTTTTTCTGCCATCAGAAATAGATCCCTCAGCTCCAAGGCCAGCACTGTCTTCATTACTATCAATCATTACCATGATCGCTGCTTTTTTTGCATTGATCTCTTTCGTGATCTTTTCTGTATGATAACCTGGAAAATCTAAGGTCTTTTTCTCTGTGATCGCCTGTTTGTTCCCGATATCTAATGATCCATCATCTTTGACCGGAACATAAAACAACTGATACTGTGATCCTGTTTCCGCTTCATAAAATGTGACTTCTTTTAATTTCTCTCGTTTCTTTAAAGAAAAAGAGTTGATAAATCCGACTTGTGAATAACCATCATAAGTTACCTGAGGATAAAGCGCTCCGCTTTCATCCAGGTTGTAGATTGTATCATCATCACTGACTTCTTCATAGCTTCTGATCGTACAGGAAGGGATCAATGATTTATCCTGATAAGATACCCAGAAATATCCGTTATCTCCAATGTTGTTTCCCCAACTATTTCGAACCAACCATGCTCCATTTTTCGTCACACCTTCAAAATGATCCGCACTGTAATCATCATCCCATCCTACGATCAAAACTTCGTGATTAGAATCATTTCGTGCATTATCATCACTATTGTAATAAGACACCTTGTCTTCCTGGATCATACTGCTGTCCCATGTGATTCCACAGGTAGCACTTCCATTATTATAAACTGCCTGTTTTACTGTATTGACGGTCTCACTGTTTAAAGCACCATTTGCATCATCTGTTGTTTTAAAAAACTGTACATCTGTTGCACGATAATTTCCTTTTGCATTTAAAATAGATGGAATGATCTGCAGAGTTGATTTTGTTGTATCATATGGGAAAAGACTGTCTGATACTGGACCGTATCCAGATGTAAAATATCCAGAATACATATATTCATTTCCACCAGTATCTTTACTTGTGATCTGATATCCTGTATCTCCATTTTTCGATAATCTCTGAATCATATGTTCTTCTGAATAATCTGTATTGCTCCCTGTTTTTTTATCCACTGCATATTCAAAGCTTCCTGTCCCTGCAAATGCCCAACAGGTTCCAAATGGGTTTTGATCACGAACGTCTTTTTCCATTGATCCATAATGTGCTGGCAACTGTGCTGCTTTCTTCAACTTTGACTTAGGATTTGTCGCATAAGATTGTCCAGCAGGTTTAATATATCCATATTTTGAAGCTTTTGAATTTTTTACTTCTACTTCAAATTTTGAATTGCTGTTTGTATTTTGTGATGCTTTCACTAAGACTGTTGGCGGCATCTGATTGAGACACATGCTCATTGCTAATCCTGTTACTAATAATCGCTTTCGTATCATTTACTTTTACTCCTCCTGTTAATTTCTATTTTACGAAAAATCACAATTTTTGTCCATCTTTCTTCTATTTTAAATATGAAAGATTTGCTCATTTATGTTTTTTCACATATAAGATTTTCTTCCAAAAGAAAAAAGAGTCTGTTATGACTCCTTTTTCTCCAGAATATTTTGCAATTCATAATAATAATCAGAAGGATTTGCATCTTTTCCTCGAAACATATTTGTTGTAATAACAAATAACCGTTCTTTTGCTCTTGTCATTCCTACGTAAAACATTCTCCGTTCTTCTTCTAATTCGGGGACTGTTTCTGCTTTTTCATAAGGAGTGATTCCTTCATTGACATCAATCATAAAAACAACCTGATATTCCAATCCTTTACTTCCATGCATGGTTGTCAGATTGACTGCATCTTTTTCATCATCAATGGAAACTGTCCTTTTGATGGTTGCAGTATATTCTTTTGCACGTTGCTGCCATTCTTTCATAGAATCACATTCTTTTGAATCTTCTTCCAGATCATCCAGAATTTCTAACAAAAGAGTCTCATCTTCTCCTTTGTATTCTGCATAAGAGATCAATCCTTCTTCATAATTTAATGTTCTTTTGATATATCCAACCTGTTTTTTGAAATCTAACACTTTTAATTTTCGGATCTTTCTTTCTACAGCTTCAATATTCTTTTTGATATATGGTTTTCCATGGTCAAATCCCCACTGCTTCAGATCATCTAAAGATTTGCATTCTTTAAAAGCATCATTTGGTATATAAGCAGTTGGACGTTTTAATGCTCTGATCCATCGTGCCATGCTTTTGGATCCTTTGGCTAGTTCCATAAAGTTAAGAATATCATTGAAGATAAAATGATTGTAAATATTGATCACATCTTCAATCTTGGCCTGAAATGGAATGTCTTTTTTTACTAATTGATCAATCACTGTTTTGCTTTCACGGTTTGTCCGATAGATCACAGCCATTTCAGAGTATGGAACACCTTTTTTGTATAATTCATTGATCTTTTTTATAATCCATGTATTCTGCTCTTTGTCATTTGGCAGCTGATGTAATTGGATTTTGTATCTTCTTTTATGAAAACTCTTAATATCTTTTGGAAATCTTGTTTTGTTGTACTCAATAAACTTCTTTGATGCGGCAACAATATTACGATCAGAACGATAATTGATATTTAGGACTACTTTTTTCGTCTTTGGATATGTTTTTTCAAAATCAAGCATGATCTCTGGTTTTGCTCCCCGGAAACGATATAAAGACTGATCATCATCTCCGACAACACAGATATTTTTTCTCTTTTCAGCGATCATGTTAAAAATTTCAGCCTGTACATTATTTGTATCCTGAAATTCATCGATCATGATATAATGAAATGTCTCCTGTACATCTGCTAATACATCTTCATGTTTTTTTAAGTTATCTCGACAACGAAGTAACATATCATCAAAATCAATCTTATGTTCTTTTTCTAAAACTTCTTGATATCCTTTCATCATTTTTTTGACCTGATATTCAGATACATCAAATTTTGAATAATTGATATCTTTCCCATCACAGTTTTTAATGTACCCAATCGCCTTTGCAATATCTGCGATAAATTTATTATAATCTAAAGATGCAAAATCGTATTGTTTTGCCAATGCATATAGAATGCGATATTTTTCATTTTCCTGTATTAATTGTGAATAATCATATCCAAAATAACTTACTAAAATCTGAAAACAGATAGAGTGGATCGTGCCAAAATGAACGCCAGTATATTGATCTGGATCCTCTTCTTCCAGGCATAATTTTTGGAAACGGATACCCATTTCTTCTGCTGCAGATTTTGTAAATGTTACAACAAGAATCTTTCTAGGATCTATATGATGTTCCTCAATTAGATTTTTTGTACGATTTACGATCACTGTTGTTTTTCCCGATCCGGGACCAGCAATGATCAATAATGGACCTTCTTTATGATGAATTGCTTCTGTTTGTGCTTCATTAAAACTCATTAAATTTCTCCTTTCATCTCATGTTTCAATACAAATATGAGATTTTTAGAGAAAATTAAAATTCACATATAAAAAAAACATCTTATGTAATTTTTCAACTAAAGTTTAGGAGGAAAATTAATTTATGTTAAATAAATTTAAATACATCATATGTTATTATTCAACAGTGCGGGATCATGGATTCCGTATTCTTCTTCTAATTTAAATACATCGTATGTTCCTATTCAACCAACGAAAAAAACGCCATTCTTATATCTTCTTGATTCTTAAAAAAAACGATTTTAAGCCATTTTCTCAACATTTTACCAAGCATCTCTTGAAATTCGTCTATTTCTAAGAAACCATGCATTTACGTCATTTTTCAGACTTTTTCAAAAAAAACACTTGGTAAAAATTCTTCTTTCATTATAAATATGAGAGATTTTTGTTAGAAAGTTTTTCATATATAAGATTTTTAATACATACAAAAAAAGAGCAGCCTAAGCCACTCCTTTTCCTATGAATCATAATGTCATTTCTTCAAAACTCTCAAAGTAAGCTTTTCCGTTATTGATTGTAACGGTTTGATTTTGCTCTTTTAAAGCTTTTTTGATTGCCTCATTTTCGGCTTTCAATTCTGAAAATCCTTTTTCCATATCTCTGTATTTCGTGAAAAGTTTATCTGCTGATTCTTTAAAATTAGTAAATTCAGTTAATAACGCTTGTATCATTTCCATATCAGTTGCTTCTTCAGTTACAACATTAACTGGAGTTTCTTTGATTGGATCGATAACTTCTCCTGAAAGATCAGAAAATGTTTCTTGTGGAGTAAAGTAAATAATTTTCTTTTCTGGATCATATAATACTCTACATTCTGTGCAATCTACTTTCATGCGATCAAAAAACTCTTTACTTACAAAGATATCTTTATTTTTAGTTTCAATTACATAAGATAGTTCATTTCCATAGAAATGATGAAATCCTTTTCCATACATTTTCTTAAGATCCTGAATAGAAAACAGTTTTTCTGCATCTTCATCATTGGTTTCCTTTATGGAAATATACTGCTGCCCATTATTACAATAAGTAACAATATATTTTCCCTCAGATTCCATTTTAATTGTTCGACTGGAAAGGGAATCATTAAGCATAACTAAATTATCAAAATCAATTTCTTGATAAATAGTTTTTTCTTTCTTAGGAACTTTTGGTGGTTCGAATTCACTTCGTTCTGTAGCATTAAGTCTTCCTTTTAAAAAGAATGTATTTTCATTTATTTGAAAAATCTGACTTGATTTTGTTTTTCCGAGATGATATGTATTGAATAACACGTTAGGAATCTTATATTTTCCATTGTAATCGCCATTCGCATAAAATTTATCATCTTCAGGATGATTTGTTAAACGAATCACCATTCCTTTTGGCAGACATGTGAATTCTGCGTACTCATATTCATCAGATTTTAAGAATATCCATCCGTTATAATAACTTCTTGGATCTTTCTTTAAGCAGTTTGATAATTCAATTTTTTCCCCATTGTAAACGATTGCATTTGACATAATTTGTCTCCTTCCATAATTTTCTCTGTAATCAGAGAACCCTAAAATAATATTTTTTCTCCTGTCTAATTTTTGTTTTAGATGACCTTTTTAAATACCTGGATATCATCATTTAACATTTTCTCACTTTTGATAACTTCTAATAAAAAGCATCCCATAAGATTTTCTAACTGTTTGTTATCACAAACGTTTAAGATTCCTGTCAAAAAATAATTTCCTGTTTCTTTACGACACTTTGAATTAAGATCACAAATAACTCTTCCTGCTTTGCTAAGAAGTTTTTCGGCTTCTTTTTCTTCTCCTTTTAAACAAGACTGTAGATATTTCTTTAAATAATTAAAGAAAACATCAATTTCTTCTACTGTACTTGCATTTCTAGTGTTTCCTGTAAAGTTTTTAAAATTTTTAAAATTAAGCATAATTTGCCTCCTTAAATAAATTGATTGTTGTTAATTTTTCTCATCTCTTCAAGCATACCGAATAAATCAAGTTTTGTTTGATCTTTAATTCTTTGCATGCTTTTGATTTCGCTACTTTCTTCTTGATTAATAGTGACTGTTTTTCTTGCTTTTTCAAACGGATCAAAGTAATCATCCATAATTTCATCTTTTTGTTTTTTAGGAATGATTAGCATTGTTTGTTCATTTACTTTTTTAAGAGTAAAATGATCTCCTCTCCTCATATTCGATTTTTTTAAAAACATTCTTGGGATAGTCAACTGTTGTTTTGGGACAAGACAGTATGCATCATATTCAAATACATCCTGCTCTTTGTCTTGATTCATCAGATTTTTTAACAACCTGTCTTGATGAATATCTTCTACTGGAATTTGCGTGATCCGCATATATAATTTGGTTCCTTGATGAATTTCAACATGATATCCATGTTCTCCTCTAAAAAATGGCAAGTCTTGCTTTTGAATACTGATCGCATCCTGATTTGCTTTTACTAATCCACTCTTAGAAGTCCGTTTTGAACGTTTCCTCATTCCTATTTCTTTTAATGTTGATTTTTTCATTAAAATACGTTCTCCTCGTTTGAAGAATGAATAATAGGAACCTAATAAAAGATCTGATTCGTCAATAAACAGTTTTAATGTGGTTTTCCCTTGGGCAAGAATTCTTTTGGGATATGACATTTCAGAGTAAGGAGTTTTTGATATCATATATTTTTCTTTACTTAATTTAGTAAAATATAGATAATCTCCCGCCTGAATCCCATCAAAATACTTCTTAAAAAACGAAACACTCAAAAATTTCGATCCACTTCTAGCAGCTCCTGAAACTTTTCGAATTTCAATAAACTGACCTTGTCCTAATTGGACGCCTAAATTATGATTCATATGTTTTTCCTTTCTTTCTCTACATCGTCAATAATTACACTGTAAATATGTAAGTTAGGTATGAGTCATAACTGCAGGAAATCTTATATGTGATTCAGATTTTTTTTAAAATAACTCATATTTGTAATAGAAGACTAAGAAAGGGGTTTATTTATGAGAAGAAAATTAGTTAGTTCACTTTTATGTATGATGATGATGTGTACTGTTTGCACACCTGCATATGCTGATGAAGCAGTAACAGCGGATACTTCTGTCACCACAGAAGTCGCAGCAACTGAATCAACGACAGCGGCTGTAACTACCACAGCAGCACAAAAAAAAGTTCAAAAAATAGATAAGAAAACAAATATTAAAAAAAAGAAAAAGAAAACAAATGCAAAAAAGTCAAAAAAAGATAAGAAAAATAGCAAGAAAAAGAAAGTATCTAAGAATTCTAACAAAAAGGATTCATCCTTTGTTCAAGAAGCACCAAAAAAGAAGATCACTTTTGTCGTAAAGAAAACACAAGGACAATTAGAAAGGCTGGCAAAAGAAAAACGAGCTGCTGCAAAGCAGATAAAAGAAAAAAAATCAGAGAAAAAAGAATACCAAGAAAAACTTCAGATAATTCAAGATTTTTATACTCAATGGAATTATGGATCATATATCGGAATTCAAACTTCTTCTGATCAGTCCTTAGACAACCTAAATGATCCGGCAGATCAGGCAATAAAACAATTAGCAGATAACTTAAATGATACGGAACTGATACAGGCATCTATGGATTATCATTTTGGATTACAAGATCAAAAAAATATTTTGATCATGATGGACTCACAAGATTCCATGGATCTACAACCGATCATTGAAAAGAAAAAAGAATCTTATCAATCTTCCATTCAATCCATTGATCAAAAGATCAGAGATTTAAAAACTTCGATTCAAGTAGCAGATCATAGCATGAAATTGATCGAAAACAAAAAATCAATCGTATTTGATCCTATGAATTTATTAAAAAAGAGTAATCTGACAAAAGATAAAGCAAAGAAGATTCTGAAAGGAACAGCCTTAGAAGATTGTTCTGATTACTTTATCGAATGTGAAGAAAAATATGGAGTAAATGCAATTGGAGTTATGGCAATCGCTGTTCATGAAAGTGCATGGGGAACAAGTCGAAGAGCTCAGGAAGACCATAACCTTACCGGATATGGCGTTTACAGTGATTCTGCAAAGGGGATTAATGCCCCATCCAAAGAAGAGAATTTATTAATGACAGCTAAACTATTAAAAGAGTCTTATCTTACAAAATCAGGAAGCCATTACAAAGGAACTAGCCTTATGGCTGTCAATGAGAGTTATTGTACGAGTGGAGACTGGGCAATTAATGTAACAACTCATGCATATACTTTAATGGATCGATTATGATCAGACACAAGAGACATTTTGGAATATTCCAGGATGTCTTTTTTTTTATACGCACAAAAAAAAGGAAGCATCTTTCGCTCCCCTTTTTCTTACTCTCCAAGAATCGTAAGTCCTTCTCCTTTTTTGTAGTAGTATAATGTTGGATATCCATTCATTTTCTTTAATTTTTCTGGATGTCTTTCATATTCATCATATGATAAAAATGCAATATTACGATTATTAGGCAATTTTAACACAATCTCATCATATTCAACAGAATCAAAAATCCTTTCCATATATTTTGGGAATAGAAATAACTGTGTGACCGGTTCTCCATTCTGTTCTGTTAAAATATCTGGGAAATTCTCATTTTTCATGATCTTGAAATGATAACCACGCTGTACATTCATTCTTGCCACATCATAAGCATCAGACTGTAAAGGTTTTAAGAAATTTTCTAACTCTTCCAGCTTTTCTCCTTTAATCTTGATATTAAAATTCTTAAAATATGATCGTAAATAAAATACAGGTTCAAATTTCAAATCTAATACTTCGATATAAGGATCTTGTTCCCTACTTACTGGCAACATTCTTAAATATTTCAGATTTTTATGCATTGTGTCAATATCAGAATCCACATTGTAACAATGATAATAAACGTAATAATGCTGAATGATCATTTTTGTCAGCAGATCTTCATCATTCTGGATTGATTTTTTTACTTTACTATCAATTTCTGCAAGATTGATATCGGCCATCGTAGTATCCACATTTTCCACTTTCAAATGGATAACCTGTTCTCCATTTTCGTTTAGATATGTTGAAATCCTTGGATTTTCATAATGATCCAATAATGCTTTCTCCACAATTTTATTATCAAACTGTAACATCTTATTCTCCTTTCTCTGTCCGTCATTTATTTAAATTATAACATATAAAATAAGTATGACAGATAAAATGAACTATAATTTTTCTCTATGATTAATTAACTTGATATTCTGTTGCTCCTGATGAAAGATACGTCACTAAATTAAAAGCGATCGTTCCTTGGCCAGAACTTACATTGTCAGATCCAAAGTCATATTCTTTTGCAACTTGTAACAAATATGGGTCATTTAATTCCTTTGCAAGTTTTTCAATGTGCTGGTTGATCTTGCTATGATGTTCAGTATCTGTTGACAATCGCTTTGTTCCAGTATAAACAACTGTTAATGGAAGCTTTTTCTCAAAATCATTCATATCATTTGTTGTTTCAAGATAAAATGAATGAATGATCTGATCTCTTACTTTTTCCTTGTTTTTTAAAGTTTCTTTTTTGTGATCGATCTTTTTCTTCTTTTTGATCTTTTTAACTCCTTTTGATAGCTTAGAAACCTTTTTTTCTTCTTTTACATCTGTATTCTTATTTGATCTAACAATCCAGAATGGGCCACCAGCTCCTGCTGCTTTTGATTCTCCGATCACGTCTTTTAAAGCATACTTAAACTGGCTTCTTCTTCTACTTCCAACATCTGCAACTGTTACCTGATCATCTTGGTCAATTTCTACTAAAGCGATAAAATGACCACCATTTGTAAAATATCCAGGCCCCATTAATCCAATAACAAAGTTACCATTTTTTAATGCAGCTTTAATTTTTTCATAATCTGTTCCTGCACCTTCACATTGTAATCCAAAGTGCTCAACCATGGCAGGGATTCCTTCATGCACAGATCCTGCAGATGAATAATATCCATTTTGTGATCCCCAAGACGCAACATCAACTGGTGTTACCCATTTTGATGTAAGATTTGTAATGCATACAGCGATCGCACTTGGACCACAACCAGCAGAATGAATACTTAAACCACTATGGTTCCATGCCTCATCTGCCTGATTAAAATAAACATAGGATCCAACGTATTCTTTATGATTTTTCTTTTCCAAAGACATTTCAGCATAAGTTTTGATTGATTGTTGTTCCGTATTATGCTTCTTCTTGTTTTTCTTTTTTGTATTATCTGCCTTCTTTTTCTTATTCTTCTTGGATTTTTTCTCTTGCTTTGTTTTTTTTGCCTTTTTCTTCTTTTTGTCTTTATGTGTCTCCTTTTTGTGTGTTTCATGTTTTTGATGTGTTGTTGTTTCTGTTGTACTTTCTTCAACATGAGTATCATTCGTAGGGCTTTCAGTTGTTTCCGTAGATGATTCTGGCTGCGCCTGATCTTGCATGATCACACTTTTTTCTTCTGCATGTAAATTTACGTTCGGTGTCATTCCCATCATACATGCTGCTAGTGATAAATAAAGTAATTTCTTTTTGTACATCAAATGCCTCCTTATTTCTTTCCTATTACAAATATGAGAGATTTGACGAAGAAAAAAAATCACATATAAGAAAAAACCACAGGCGAACCTGTGGCTGGAATTCTTAGTATTAAAGCTCCTGTGAATTGTGTAAATTTTCTCTTGTTTCAATTTTCATTTTTTTTGGCTAGTTACTCTTACTTTGAGAAATAATATTTTTTGTTATTTTAATTGCAATGCAATTCTTCTGTTGTCCTATATTCATTTTGTATTTAAATCAAAATGGTGTAAAAATGGTGTAAATTATGTATTTTTGTATTACGTTATTATGCGTTAAACAGCATTTTTTCAACAATTTTCTTATTATTATCATTATTATTAGATTCATTAGTTGGATGTATGTTATTTACTGTATTTGTAACAAACCCAATCATCGTATTTAGTATGCTTCGCAGAAACCCATATCCACTGATCTTAAAATGCTTAAAAGAAAGTGGTTTAACAGCATTCTTTACAAGAAGTTCTGCTGCAAACATTCCTATGAACATGGCTCTTTGCGAAAAACTGGGATTAAATGAAGATAACTATTCTGTATCTATCCCTCTTGGTTCTACGATCAACATGGATGGTGCTGCGATCACGATCACAGTTATGTCTCTTGCAGCTGCTCATACAATGGGTATCTCTGTTGATATTCCTACAGCAATCATCTTAAGTGTCTTAGCTGCTGTTTCTGCATGTGGTGCTTCTGGTGTTGCTGGTGGATCCCTGCTGTTGATCCCTCTTGCATGTTCTTTATTTGGTATCTCAAATGATGTTGCCATGCAGGTTGTTGGTGTTGGATTCATCATTGGAGTAGTACAGGATTCTGTTGAAACTTGCTTAAACTCTTCTTCTGATGTATTACTTACAGCTACCGCTGAGTTATATCAGAGAAGAAAAGCTGGGGAAGATATTGTATTGATCCCTAATAAATAGGGAAAAGGAATGATTATTTATGATTAATTGCATGATAGTCATTCCTTTTTTTGTTTATCATACTATAGATATCTCTGGATAACCACTTGGCATTGAATGATAAAAATTTCTACTTACACTCTTTCTCCAAAATAATATATTTGCATATATTACTATAAATTTTAAAAGTTTGGTGTAAATTTGGTGTAAAAATTAGATTATTGATTACAACTAAAGTTGATGACATTATCCGATGTTTTTGTCTAATTCATTGATTTCATCAATGGCTGCGGAATGATCATTTTTTGAAGCATGATTATATAAATTTAAAGTCATTTTCAATGATGCATGTCCCATCCATTGTTGCAAAATGATGGGATCGATTCCCAGTTTAAACATTTTTTTTGCTGTAAGTGCACAACCTGTATGTCGAAACACATGACAACTTAAATGTGGCAATGGAGCGTCGGGATGTTTTGTGTTATAGCTTTTTTCTAGATTTCTAAACATATTATCTAAAAGTTGTGAATGGTTTAAAGTCCCATTTCTTGTTGGAAAAACAAAGTTACTATAACCATCAACTATCACATTGGAATGCAGATTTAAATAAAATTGTAATTGTTTTTGGTATAAAAATGCTTTATATGCTTTGTCAGTTAATGGAATAGTTCTATAACTTTTTTTTGTTTTAGGAGGGCGTATGATACAACTCCATTTTCCATTTACTTTTTCATATTGAACTTGATGATCAATTTTTATGTTTTTGTGTTTTAAATCTACATCATTCCAAGTAAGCCCACATATTTCGCCACAACGTAACATTGTTTCTGAAAGAATCACAATTAATGGATACCATCTTCTATAACGCAAACTATCTTCTGTAAAATCCAACAAAGAATTTAACTGTTGTGAAGTTAGAATTGTTTTTTCTACACAATCATCATTAATCCCTTTCAATGCCCCTTCTGTTGGATTTGTACGAATAATATGATCATCTAATGCTATTGCAAAGGACTGGCGGAATATATTGTGAACATATTTAAGAGTATTCTTTCTAAATTTTACGGATAATTCTGCATAAAATAGTTTAATATCAGATTTTTTTACATCTTTAACTTTTTTCAAAGCTATCCAACTGTTCTTTATATGCTTTTCATAAAATCGTTTACGTCTGTTAAAGGTAGTAATTGCAAAATCGCCTGATTTTTGATGCAAGTCAAAATATAAATCCATTAATTGTTGGACATTATAATTTACAGATAATCTAATATCATCCATTTTGTCACGTTCAATTTGAAGTTCTTTTTCTCTTAATTCAGGCAATGTTTTTGCATATACACAACATCTTTTTTTTCTTTCATCATTATAACGGAACATGTAAGTTCCGTCTTTTCTTTCACTTTCCCCCTTTCTTAAAACTCGTCCTTTACTGTCTTTTCTACTAACTTTTTTCTCTTTCGCCATAGTTTTTCTCCTTTATAAAAAGGAGCTTTAATACTATTACAATCATTGTAGCACGCATTAAAGCTCCTTGCAATTCAGGGCCTAAAATTATTTTTTTTACTAAATGTATCTTTTATTTTCCAGATACTTTTCGAATTGTTTGCGTTTGATCAAACGTCTCGTGCCTATCTCTAACACATAATTTGCTGCAGGATCATCTGTCATTTCACGAAGTTTGGCTGCGCCAATGTGAAAATAAGAAGAAGCCTCATCAATAGTTAGATTTGATTTTTCCCATATAGGGACCTGTATTTTCTTCATGTAGATCGCTCCTAGTCAAATTCCATTGTGAATTTTGGATATGGTGTTGCCCATTCAACACAAATCCAAGCATCATACGAGTTTCCTTTTTTGCTTTTCAGATTCTTCGCTAAGGTTTTCTGATCTTTCAATAATTTCTTAGCATGTGCTTTGGTTAACTTAAAACCAATCGCTTTGAAATAATTGTTTTCTTTCCATAAGCTGAATTTGCAGTTTTTGTAATCGCTGCAGTAAAAGCTTTTAGAATTTTCATAAACAGGAGCTCCGCAGATTGGGCATTTGCCAATCACTTCTTTTTCTGGATATTTCTTTTTTTGTGAAGCGATCTGGTTGTCTTTGTCGATAGATCCATAATCACTTACACATTTCTGAACATATAACTGAATGTTCTTCATAAACACTTCTGGTTTGATCTTTCCAGATTCGATCTCTGATAATTTTGCTTCCCATTCTGCAGTCATTTCCGGAGATGAAATGCTGTCTGGAAGTAATTGGATGATCTGATGACCTAAAGTAGTTGCATGAAGATAAGGAACTTTGCCTTTTTTCACTTTTTCAACAACCTTCATCTGCAAGAGCTTTTCAATAATCCCTGCTCTTGTAGCAACCGTTCCTAATCCACGATCAGATACTGCATTTTTTAAACTGTCAGAATCGATGTATTTTTTGAGATTCTTCATTGCATCGATCAGAGTTCCTTCAGTAAATGGTTTTGGTGGAGTTGTCTGCTTGTCTGCAATGTTCATAGAATCGATGGATACAGATTGCCCATTCGTTACGTGGAATAATTCCATATCTTTTGGAAGTGTTTTTCCTAAAAGATCAACTTCAATCTGCTGATATCCAAGATCAATGATCTGTTTTGTTTTTGATACAAAAGTTTCATCTTCTACGACAGCTTCTAATGATGTCTCACTGTAACGAAATGGTTTTGCGACAGCACACAACATTCTTGTAATGATCAGATGAAGTATGCTTTTTTCTCCCACAGAAAGTTTTGCCAGATCATGATTTTCTATATTTTCTGTTACGATGATCGCATGGTGATCTGAAATCTTGGAATCATTGATCATTCTGGAATTGATCGTAAGTCCCTGTTCTGATAATTGCTCTGATGTAGCCTTGTATTGATCGATCGTGCTGATTATATTGATAAATCCAGGGACCAGATGCTTCATTTCACTTGATAAGTAGTTGCTGTCTGTTCTTGGATAAGTGATCAATTTTTGTGTTTCATACAATGATTGTGCAATATCTAAAACTTCTGCTGCACCATACCCATAAATGCGGTTGGCATCTTTTTGTAAGGTATCAAGGCTGTATAATAATGGACGTTCTGTACTTTTCTCTTTTGTTTCTAATTTTGTGATCCTTCCGGATTTCCCATCACATTTATTGATGATCTTTTCTGCATCTTCACGTTTTGTAAAGCGAGACTGTTTTTCATGGATCCATTTTGCCTGAAATCCTTCTTTAAAATCTGCATAGACTTCATAGAATGGTTCTGGTTTAAAATGATCGATCTTGTTATCCAGATCTACGATCAGCTTTAATGTAGGAGTCTGAACTCTTCCAACTCTGATAACATCTCCGTGCCTTAATGTAAATAATCTGGTAAGATTTAAACCAACAAGCCAGTCAGCCTGAGCTCTTGCTTTTGCTTCTTCATATAAATTGTCTTTTTCGGAAGAATCTAATAAATTCTGAAAAGCTTTTCTGATCTCGCCCGATGTAAATGAACTTAACCATAAACGTTTGACTGGATGATGATTCTTTGCTTGCTGATAGATCAGACGTTGAATATATTCTCCTTCTCTTCCGGCATCGCCGCAGTTTACAATGTATTCAATATCATCTCGTTGGATCAGTTTTTCTACGATATGATACTGATCTTTTACATGATCCATGACTTTTGTTTTGAATTGTTTTGGGATGATCGGCAAGGTATCAAATGACCATTTTTTTAAATCCTCATCATAGTCCTCTGGATAGCATAAAGTGACAAGATGTCCTACTGCCCAAGTAACCAGATATCCATTTCCCTCATAATATCCATTTTGATATTTATTTGCGCCAAGAACTTTTGCGATATCTTTTGCAACGGATGGTTTTTCGCATGTACATAAGATCATGATTTTTTACCTCCTCTGTCTTCCGGTAATTGACAAAATTTAGCGGACTTCTTTAATGATTCAGTAATTCTATCCATTGCTTTTGTTGCCAATGATCGTGAAGAATACTCTGCGATCGTTGCAGTTCTTCCAAGTTCAAAAGTAGCAGTGATATTGTATGTGTTACTAATCGAATCAACAGATAAATACTTTACATTACTCAGATTAACAATTTTTGTCTTTTCTGCATTCATAATAAACATATGTTCTTCTCCTTTCGTATTTTTACTACATTACAAATATGAGATTTAAGAAAAAAAATATTTTTCACATATAAGAAAATAAAATTTTTTTACAAAAAAAAAGACCCTGCTTTCATTAGTTAAAAACAAGGTCAATTAAGAAAAGTTATCCTCCAAATCCAGACAAACCTAACAAAAGGAAAGCCAGCCCGCCAAATAAATCTTCAAAAAAGTTAGAAAATTCTGTTAAAAAAGTATATGCAATTATAAGAATAATCGGGATTAATGCTCCAATCCCTGCTGACTTTGCAATTTTGGGATTTTTAATATCGTAATATACGAAGAGGATGAATCCTAATGGAGGACATAAAAATCCTAGAAATCCATACAAAAGCCAATTCCATTTCTTCCATTGTAATTTTTCATTTTTCATAAGCGTCTCCGATCATCCAATATTTGCAACAACTTGCAACATTCCAAAAACAAATAATATGAATAGTAAGATAAAAATGATTTGTAGAACGAAAGAAACGATCGCACAGATCAGAGATACTTTTGCTGTTTTTGGACGTTCTTTCTTCCAGATCAAGTAAAAAACTAATCCGGCAATTGGAACAAGAATGCTTAAAAGTCCATAGCCTAAGGCTCCGGTATCATTTTGCTTTATTGGTTTTTGTTTGGCGTAACAATGAGGACAAATAGCTGCATCATCCTCAATTTTTATACCACAATGACTACAATACATATTCTCACATCCTTTCTATGGCATCATTGACATACGGACAGAAGCAACTTGTATCACGATCAGCAAAATAAATAAAACAACTTTTGTAATCTCGCCTGCTAATGCACCGATTCCTGCTGCCTTGGCTGTGTTTGGTTTTGTTTCTCTTAAAACAAGAAATAAGATCAAGCCAATGAATGGAAAAAAGAATCCTAAGACGCTATATCCAAAACCACCAGAATCTTTCTCTTGGATTGGATGCTGCTGTGCTCCACAATTAGAGCATATATTTTGATCAGGGAATATTTCTTTCCCACAATTTTTACAATACATTTTGTATCCCCTTTCTTAAAAGAAAAAGATTGAATGGAACATGTAAACCAAACTAGCAGCGATCAGTTTTGCAAAAACGAATTCCATAATGATGATTACTGCGATTGTTGCTCCCAATGTTAGAGCTTTTGCTTCTTTTGGTTTCTCATCTTCCCAGGCCATTCCAAGGATGAATCCAATGAATGGAAAAAAGAAGCCAAGTACATTCCATTTGAAATACCCGTTATTATCTTTTCCTTCAATGGATTTTCCACAGTATGGACAATACATAAGAATCCCTCCTATCCGTTTAGTTTCATAAAGAACGCAAATAATGTTTTTAAAATGGATGGAGAGAATACATATATAAGAGTACTTACAATGAATCCTATGATTGCTCCGATCAGCAAAGCTTTTGCTGTTTTAGGTTTCTCGTTTTTCCATATAAAGAACAAGATAATCCCGGCCATCGGAACAAAGTAACCAAGGATTCCCCAGCCAATTCCACCATAATCTTTTTTCGTTACTTGATTCTGAGCTGTCCCACAATGGGGGCAGATCAGAAGATTTTCATCAATTTTTTTACCACAATGCATGCAATACATTTCAACACATCCTTTCTATTTTAGGACAAAAGGATTTTTGATGTTTTCACGATCAAATTTTTCTCCAAGCGTTTCTCCAAAAGCTTTGATATCTTTTTCAACACCTTCAACGATCTTCCCATTTTTTACGATCATAAGAACTTTCTTTTCATCGTTAGAATTTCGATCGTAAACACCAATCTGATCGATATATCGTTTCGTTTTGCCATTGATCACAACCTTACGGATCAGCACACCAACATCTAAGAATGTGTAAATATCATTTTCAATTCTTTCTGCTGCATGTTGATCTTCGACCATGTTTTTCATTCTGGATGGGACTTTACGAACATCATCGGTATGCAGTGTTGTTAAACAATAATGTCCTGTGGTAAGTGATTGGATCAGATATTGCACTTCTGTACCTCTGGCTTCGGATAGTAACAGCCAAACAGGTAACTGTCGTAAAGAAGCTTTGATCGCATCTGTATAGTTAAAGATTTCACTGTCTTCTTCTACGATCAATGCAACACAGTCTTTTCCTGGATTGATCTCTCGATAATGAATCTCAGGTGTATCTTCAATCGTAATTGCTCTTTCATAATCAGGGATCTGCCCTGTCAAGTATTTTAAAAGTTCTGTTTTTCCAGAACCAGTCAGGCCGATCATAACCAGATTTGCATGACATTTGATAAGGTTTTTCAACAGATTTAAAACTTTCTGACTACAGTATCCAGTGTCTAACATTAATTTATCGTTCATCTGCATTTTTGGCGGAGATTTTCGAAGGGAGATTGTTGTTCCTGTCTCTGTACAGCTTTCATGAATGATACTGATACGAAGTCCTTCGGAGTCAGCCTCTAATTTTGGATTATATTTATTAAAAGATGCACTTTTAACATTTGCTACATGAGCAGAAAACTGATTTACAAATTCAGGAGATAATTTTACATCAGAACAATAACGTCCTGTTTCAATATTATCTACCCATAATTCGTTTCCATTCCAGTTGATATCTGTAATCTTTTCATCTTTTACAAACGGCAGCAGTTCTCCATACTGCTGATCGCTGATAATCATTTTATCCATAGTTTCTGTTCCTTTCTTTGATGTTATTTTTTTCTGTCAATTTAAATATGAGATTTTTAAAAAAAAATATTTATAGGTAAAAAGAAAAAGAGCCGAAGCCCTTTCTCTTTGTTGTTTTACGGATTAAACTTTACGCAAATGGAGTATCAGCGAAATTAGGCATTCCATCTAATGCTCCAAAATCTGGCATTGCAGAAGGCATTCCCTGTCCGGCTGGCATTCCAGCAGGTGTATTAAAAGTTCCATTAGGAATCGTCTGCTGAGGTGCTGTCTGCTGTGTAGCAGCTCCTGTTGGAGCAGCTGGTGCAGTTGGCTGAGTCATTGTCTGCTGAGGTGCAGAAGTTGGAGCCATACCACCGACATTCTGGTTATTTGCTGGCTGCTGATTCTGCTGAGCATATGCTTTTTTTACATCAGCAGTTTCTCTTTCTACTCGATCGATTCTAAATTTAGTAAGAGTTCTTTTTGCTCCTTCACGATCTGTAAAAGAATCATTGTAAAAATAACCTTCAGCAAAGAACTTGTCTCCTTTGTTTACTTGTCCTAACTGTTCGGCTGTTTTTCCAGTTGCTTCTACGTAAAAGAAGTCAGTTGGATAATTACCATTAGCATCTCTTCTTCCTCGTGGTCTCATGACCGCAATAGATCCATTTGTTGTTGCAAAAGATCCATTCTGTCCATTTACCTGATTAATTGGAAAATTATCGACTGCTCTTGCGCTTAAAATTGTTTTGTTCATGTTGTTCTCCTTTCGTCTTTCAACTTGTTACATTGCAAATATGAGAGTTTTGAAAAAAGATAACTGACGTTTTGTATCAGATTAAGACTCTTTTTTCATTTTTCAATACAAATATGCAAGATTTTTTGAAAAAAGTTTTTCATATATAAAATTTTTGTTCTACAAAAGACAGAATGTCATCAGCTGCTGCCGGTCCTGATCTTTTTGTGATTGCTAAACTACCTAAAATCTCTCCATGTTTTGGAACAATTGGTTCTAGTCCCTTTTCATTTCCCATAGATAATAAAGATGCATCAAAAATACTATCTCCGGCAACAACGCCACATAACAACCCACCAGTAAACGCAAAAATACAATTTTTTTGTAAAAAATCAGGGAATACATAAAACTTACGTCCACTGATGCAGCCATTGATATGATAAGTTTCCAATATATTAACTACAGTTTCTAATGTGATCATGTCTTCTTTTGTCATATTTTCTGTGTCGTTTGTTAATAATATTTCTGGACAGCGTAGATCAAAGAATGCTAAGGTTTCCAATGTTGTATCTGGTAAAATAAAGTGTCTGTTTATTTCAAGATCTGAAATGCCTAATTTTTGTGTCAGTTCAAAATATACTTCTTCTATTTCTTTAGCCCATGAATATCCATTGTCATAAGAATAATGATGAAAGAGGGAAAGCAACCTTTCGCCATAGGAAGTACATAAATTTCCTTTTTTATAAAGATTGATTCCGCCATCTGTAAAATAATATTTCACGTCTTTTATAAATGAGATTCTTTGAGTCTGTTGTAATGTTCGCATCGTGCACGGTAAAAATTTAAATTCTTCATATTGTATCAACTTTTGCAATTTGTCATATGCATTTTTATTCATGTAACTGATTACTCTTCCATCTTTATATTCAATAGGGATCAGATTTTTGCAATATTCTGGATCTGATTCCTGGATCGCTCTTTTCGAATAGATCAGAGTTCGATCCAAGTCAGAAATAAAGTAAAAATCATTGTAAGATGGTGATGCATTCATATTCTTTTGTGTCATACTTTCTAATTGGAACTCCTTTCTTCTTTGCCATCTCTAATACAAAAGAAAGATCTGGATTATTGAAATCCTTTACTAACATGATTTTAGGGATTCTCCGGATCAGCGCCCTGGAAGACTCTCCAATGCTAAGTTTTACTTTTGTTTTTTCAAGAACGCCAAAATCTTCTGATAATTTCTGATAGACACTTGGCACATATTTTTCATCCACTTTATCTGCGATCATAGATTCTTTTGGCTCATGAAATTTTTTGGAAATTTTCTGAATGAACCAATTGGTATAATCCTGGTCCTTGTATTCTTTTAAAAAAATCGCACCATGATAGGATTCTTTGTTTTTGTCTTTCAGGAAAATTGTACGACTGACTAATCCACAGATCGTAGAATTTAAACATGCATTTGGTAGACAGATATCTTTTTTTGTTGCTGCGATTTTTGATAGATGTGCCGGATCTATTAAAACGATCAAATCTGAATTTAAATGAGCAGAGCGCGACTGATTGTATTGTTCTACTGCTTTCTTTAATTCAAACGTGATAGAGCCTCTTCCTGTCCATCCATCGATAAAACATAATTCTTTTTCTGGATGCTGATTTCGAATGTCATCTAAAGCATTTTCATCAATTCCTCGATCGCGGACAATGGAGATACTATAATGAGCAATGTCAGAGCCATATCGCCATAACATGTAGCGTTTCATTAATACTCCAACTGGGCTTCCAGCTCTTGCAAGAGACACAAATACCATGTCATTTCCGTATTTTTTATATAAATGATTGCAGATAATGCCGACATAATCAGCAATCTGATAAGCATGGGTCAGTGTCAGTTCTTTAAAGATTTCAATGATATGATCATCAAAGGAATCTTCTTTCGAAATAACTTCTGCATAATTTCCTCCGGATCGGATATATGCTTCTTTTTCTTCTACAGATAAAGGAGTAATTTTGTTTGTCAGATTCTCCAACAGAAAGATACAATCATCCCCATAATAAGTAGAATGAATCAAGTTATGTTTTGTATTTGTCATATAATTATGCCCCTTTCTTTTTTAACAAAAAATGAATCATATTGTTTGTGAGTTTTGGTACTTCAATTTCCTCAATATTTTCAGCTTCAGATAAAAAGATAACAGCATCATGCTTTTCCATTTCTTCTATGTTGTAAATATGATAAGTGATGTTATGATTATCTTTGAATCTTTTACGCGAACGAATTACTTTCCCGTCTACATAAATCGGAGTTCTGCTTGTTGTTTTAAATGTTATTTTTTTACTATGACGGAAACGTGCAAGACTATTCGCAACGCAGTATGGAAAATAAATGTTCTCTCCATGTCCCAAAATTAGGATATTTTTCATTGTAGGTTCTAAAATTTTATCAATTTCACATGCAGCAGAAAAAGCATGCATGTCAATGTGATCAAAATCCATACAGTCATCAAGATAATGTCTTCCCGTAATAGGAGATAAATGATAATCTTCTTTTTCATAATAAACATAAGGATCCGGATATGAGACATGAAGATCTTCGCGATCATTGCAATAAATATAAGGATCTTCTTCTAAGATTTCCCCTTCTGCTAACGCATAAAAAGATATCTGAATACCCATTTCATTCATTTGCTTTATAAAAGAGTCCTTCTTTTCTTTTGACATCCAATTTAGAATAGATAGTACTTTATAGTCTGTCACAAGAGTTTCCTGATTTAGGATTTTGATCATATTTTTTAACGAATTTCCAGTTGTGATCTCATCATCAATCAGGATAAAACAATCTTTTTCTCCTAATTTATCTACATCATATATGAAATGATCTTTTGCATGAGAATGATCTTCTGTAAATGTGATATGCTCCTCAGGATAAATTTCTCTGGTGGTAGAGATATAAGGAAGCATTAATTGATCAGCAATTGCCATTCCAATTCCAGTCGCTGTTTCAGCAAAGCCAATACACATTGTATTTCGGAGAAAATCAGTGTTAATTTTTTTACTTAATTCTGTGACAATTTTCGTAAAATCTGATGGGTTACATTCCAGATGTTTTCCAATCCATTTGGATAAAAACAGAAAATTACGTTTTGTATTTCCATCTCGTTTTCCAAGTTGAAAGATATCCTTATCATTTTGAAACATTGGATCTTTTTTTAAAATTTTGTATTTCATTTTGTTGCCTCCTCTATGCAATCTTACAATTTTCATCTAACACGCCAAATACTTTGGAACGTGCAATAATCTTTTTAGCCCAGGCATGATGAGGCGCAGCTTCATTCATTCTATGGTTTCCTTTGGATACTCCACCTTCACGGCTTAAAACATCTTTCGCATCTCTATAATCATGATAATTCACGATATATTCCTGATTGACCACATTGATCTGAGAAGGATGAATGATCGTTTTTCCAAAAAATCCATTTTCAAGATCTAAACGCAATTCCTTTTTTAGCCCATATATTTCGGTTGAATCTGGATTATTAGAAAAGTATTCCCATACAGGTCCTGAGATTACAAAATCATATGGAAGAAATTCATTCAAAATTGTAGTTAGACAGTCAGCAACTGGATGAATGTCATAAATGGAATAACTGACACTTCTTCGAAGTCCAAAAACGGAAGAAAAATCAGTTCCACCAACGCGAATATTTAGAATTTCGTCTTTATGATCCAATAAAATTTCTTTGATCATTGACAGCTCCTGAATCCTTGTGTCTAATGACATAAGCTTTCGATCTTCTAAGATTGGCATTCCATATAAAATTTCGTGATGTTTTTCTTTTAGTCCATGCATGATGCTAAAATAATCGTTCCCATTTTCAGAATCAAATTTAGGAAAACAGAATCCTGCCAAAATATTTAAATGAGTGCGTTCTAGTCGTTTTGAAAATTTGTAAAACTGTTCTACGTTCCGAACACGGATAAAGATAAGTGGCAGGTCCTCTGCAATCTTAGGATGAGCACTCTGCTCAAAAAAAAGATCATTTAAGATTTTTAAGATGTTGTTTTCTGCTTCTGCTACTTCATCTTCCTGAATAGAATCTTCCAAACAAAGTGTGATCGCACCGATCTCACGAAAATCATTATGGATGAGTTTCTTAAAAATATTATTTTGTGTACCCGGCATATACAAATTTGCTCCGATTGCATATTTTAAGACTTCCAATGGAGAGTGTTTTGTAAAGGCAGCAGGTGTCCGATAAAACAATAATTCATCCTTA
>OGTL01000925.1_pt1 | contig 28245 bp, 18 predicted proteins | sample 1553601 | NCBI WGS metagenome assembly OGTL01 (sample SAMEA2580112, study PRJEB22360) | human gut metagenome | biome: human gut; feature: human-associated habitat; material: faeces | place: Denmark | collected 2008/2010 | reverse complement strand
GCATCTAAGTGGGGCCCCTCCCCCGCCCCCGGTGTGGGGGGAGCCGAAGCCGCTACCGGAGAGTATTCTTTCTTCCTCGATGGTGATGATGCGCTCAAGCCAGACATGTGCAAGCAACTTGTTCAGGAGTTATCATTGCATCCTGCAGATGTTCTTCATTTCGGCATCACAGTAGTCGGGGCAAACGAACTTCTGGATTCCGAGCGCGAAGCCTTCGAAGCCAATAACAACGCGTCTACGCAGGATGCCGTAGGCGAGGACATAATTCGCGATATCTTCGACGAATCTCGAGGATATAAAGTGGACTGGCGAGTAACCCAGCGTCTGTACAAAACGTCTGTCCTTAAGCAGGCTTTTGCAGCAATGACCAAGGAGCGTCTCGGCCGTTCACAAGACGGATATGAATGCTTCGTTGTTTCTGCCTTTGCAAAGACATATCACTCATGCAAGCATTGCCGTGGATATATTTACTACTACGGTCGCGGTATCAGCGGAACCAGCACCATTAGCGCTGAGAAGTACGCGCAGTATTGTCATCATTTCAAGGCCGATTTTGACGCAGCATACGATTTCGCCGACACTCAGCACTCAGAAATGCTTCGCGCTTGCGCTCAGGGATTCCAACGGAAAGCAACAGAAATCCTCGCTAACGACTGGAAAATCCGAATTCCGGAAAACGAGAAGCTTTCAGCGGCACAAAGCATGTCTGACGTATTTGGACCGGCAATTGCAGGTCGAGAAATATATCGTTTTGTGCGGGATGACGCGTATGAAAAACTGTCTGAAAAAACAGCACTTCTGCCTAATGACAGACTGAATAACTGGTTTGGTATTGCCAATTCGTTTGAGGTTCTCCCATCCCTTGAAGATACTGATAGCCTTCGTTTCCATGAAATGAAACGTATCGCAACATCCCACATGCTTGATTTAGTAACTCAAAGTGAGCAAGCCGAACAAATCGAACGATACAACAACCAGCGCGTTCGCCTGTTCGTCACCACGCATAAGAATGTGAATCGATTTGAGAGCGATATCATGCAGCCTGTGCAGGTTGGCCTGCACGAAGGCAGCTATCGTTTCCCCTGGGCGTTCCACGATGACGAAGGCGAGAATATCTCCGACCGTAATCCGCGCTATTGCGAGCTGACTACCCAATACTGGGCTTGGAAGAATGTGGATGCCGATTATTACGGTTTCTGCCACTATCGCCGCTATTTTGATTTCTCTGACACTCTCCACAAAGAGAACCCATATGGCGAAATCATGGATGATTACATCGATGCCAAAGCTGCGAAAGAGTATGGACTTGACGATACAAACATTGAGCGAGTAGTTCGCCAATACGACGTCATCACCACTCCATTCGGTGATCTCACGAAGATTATCGACAAGCATGGTACTCCTCGCGCATTGTGGGAAGCCGCTCCCCTGCTGCACGATGATGATATGCTCCGCTGTTATCGGATTCTATGCAAGATGTATCCGGATTACAAAGAGGATGCCGATGCTTTCTTCACGGGCAACAAGGCATGCTTCTGCAATATGTTCATTATGAAGAAGGAGATCTTCTTCGACTATTGCTCTTGGATGTTCCCGATTCTTGAGGAGTTCGATAAGAACACCAGCTATAGTGCCTACAGCAAGGAAGCGTTGCGTACTCCGGGGCACCTTTCCGAACGCCTGCTGAACATCTATTTGATGCATCATAAGCGCATCGGTTCCAATTGGAAGTTCAAGGAGCTTCAGTGTGTTCACTTTACCAATCCGGAACCCGCTGAAGAGCTGAAGCCTCTTGATATGTTTGACAAGCCGATCGTTCCAGTCGTGTTTGCCGCGGATGATAATTATGTTCCACAGCTCACCACCACGGTTTATTCGGCCATGAAGAATGCTGATCCGACATATTTCTATGATGTTGTGGTTCTACAACGAAACATCGCTTGGGATAAGCAGGAACGACTGCGTGACTTCTTCAAGCAGTTCCCGAACATGTCATTGCGATTCACCAATGTGGAGCGTGAGCTGTCTGGATACGATCTTTCCACGAATAATGCTCATATCAGCATCGAAACCTACTATCGATTCCTGATCCAGAAGCTATTGCCGTTCTACGACAAGGTGCTGTATTTGGATTCGGATATCGTCATCAATGGCGATATTTCCAAGTTGTACAACACCGACTTGCAAGGCAAGCTGCTCGGTGCGATTCGAGATATCGACTTCCTTGCCAACCTCAACGTCAAGCATGGCAAGCGCATGGGGTATGCCAAGAATGTGCTGAAGATGAAGAATCCTTACGATTACTTCCAAGCTGGCGTTCTCGTGCTCAACACCAAGGCCATGCGCGAGCGCTACACCATCAAGCAGTGGCTTACGTATGCGTCTAACCCTGCGTTCATCTATAACGACCAAGATGTGCTTAACGCACACTGTGAGGGAGAAGTACTGTATTTGCCGTGGGAGTGGAATGTGGTTCACGATTGCGGCGGACGCGTCGGCAATCTGTTTGTGCAGGCTCCGAACGACATTTATGACGCCTACATGAAGTCACGCAACAATCCGAAGATCATCCATTACGCTGGTTTTCAAAAACCATGGACCGATCCAGATTGCGATTTCGCCTCCATCTATTGGAAATACGCACGTGAAACCCCGTTCTATGAGCGTCTGCTCAAGCGCGTGGTGAAGGCGAACGAACCGAAAATCCCTGAAGAGGCGCTTCGTCCAAAGCACGAACGCGCCGTTGGAGAGGATAACCCTATTCGCAAGATTGTCGATCCACTCATGCCAATAGGTTCCCGCCGTCGTGCCATGGCGAAGGCCATCGGTCGCGCGGTTCGAGGAAGGGAATAATCGCATTGAAACAGACCACAAAAAGTTTTAGAATTACCGAACATAACTTTGCTTATCTCGTCCCCATTCTTCTGGGTACGTTGTTTGGCATGTGTTCTTTTATTGGCCAGCATGAGGGCAAAATCGACACTCGAAATGCGCTGCTTTATGTGAACACTCTCTTTTATATTGCCCTGTTCACATTACTGTTTTTCGCTGCGACAAAAATAGTTCCGCGCATAAATCACCATAACGAATCACTGAATAAACCGTTCGGAGCGTTCCGCAAACTCACATTGGACTGGTCTCCTCGATCCATTATCACATTATGGTGTCTCGTGACGGCATTCTGGATTCCGTATTTTGTAGCTTATTTCCCGGGCGTCTACTGGTACGACACTTCTTGGCAACTGATGGAATATTATGACCCTTCAGTGCCGTTCACCGATCATCATCCCTTCATGATGACGTATTTGTATGTCGGATTCGCACATATTGGCAAAGCATTGTTCAATAACGCTACTTATGGATTGTACCTGCTAGTGCTCGTGCAGTCGTTACTGTCCACATTGGCCATCGCTTGTACAGTCTGTTATACAGGCAAATACAACATACCTTGGAAATGCCGTTTCTTTATTGCTGTATTTCTTACCTTTTTCCCCATCATCCCCATGATGTCGATGTCTCTTGCGAAAGATACTTTCAATACGCCATTTTTCGTATTCTTCTCTATCGCATTCTGTGAACTTTGGAGAACACAGGGGACAATTTTAAAATCCGTTTCATTTGATGTTTTCTTTATCGCAGACGCATTGGCCGTATCCTTAACAAAAAAAACAGGCATGTATATCATTGTCCTGGCTCTGCTTCTTTTGGCATGCTTCGTTGTCAAACATTGGTCCTATAAAATAGCTACTATTGTTTTAGGTGGTGTTCCTTATTTAGTTGTTGGTATAATCGTGCCAACTTTTATCTTGCCAGCATTGCACATTGCACCAGGAGAAAGTAACGAGATTCTTGCTGTGCCCATGCAACAAGTCGCCAATGTGGTGCATAACCATAAGGATGATTTGAGTGTAGCCGAAATCGACGAAATCCAACAAATTTACCATATGGATATTGGTCAACTCCAAGATGCTTACTGCTGGTATAAAGCTGATCCGATAAAAGGACAGGAATTATCTTCTAAAGATGAACATGCCTTAATCACGACGTGGACGAAACAACTGGTTAAGCATCCCGGCGACATGATAGCAGGATGGGGCGGGCTCTCCGTCGCATGGTTCTCATTCAATGTCGCATCAGGAGAAGAACAAGACCTCAGCATGATGCGTCCAATCAATAATTCCAAACATCATTATCAAAACATCGAACAATACATGCCTTGGACAGATAATACTAAAGCCGGTAATGCGATTGGACAATTCTACGCAGACACATTATCAGCGACGCCTATACTCAATATCATATGGCAAAAAGCCTTTTGGGCTACAATACTTCCTTTTGCCATCATGTTTCTCATACTGAGATCCAAGAAGAACAAACTTAATCTGTTGATGCTTAATCTGCCAATGTTCATCACAATGCTTGTTCTATTTGCTGGACCGATTTCCACGCACACGGAGGCAACACGCTATGTGTTGCCTATGCTGTATATCATTCCACTGTTTCTATCACTTACGCTGAAGCATTTGCCTGAAGAATCCTAAATCGTCTCTCCGGACGTGAGTCCTACGCTGACTCACTTCGATAGTAGGGCTCGTTTCACCTTTGAGATGCACCACTTGCCGACATATACGGCAATGCCAGTAAGCAGATAGACCGCAATGGCCTTAATGAATGGGTGGTATTGCCCAAACGTCAGGATGCGCTCGAAAGGCCCACCAAGCGTAAGGTTCACCAGCAGTAGGTGGAACATATATACACCGAGCGAGACGCTGGACACTTTGCGAATTATCGACTTCATTCTGTCAGATCCACGCTGAAGGGATGGCTCCAGCGCTTTGCAGAGCATGAACAGTGATACCGCGGATATCACACATAACGGAGAGGAAATGCCGACAAGATAATTCTGGTATTCCATCCCCATCGAATTCTGGAAGAAACCGTTCCACCATAAACCGCCGAGGAACATCAACGTCACAGATCCGAGGAAAGTTGCGGCCCATGCAGGCGCATTCCAATGCAACGGCAAGCCGTAGTTTTCTAAATAATATCCCAGCAGGAAATACAGCAGGGCACTGGAAGCAAATAGCGGCCAGCTCAACAATGGGCTGAAATATTTCTCGTTAATTCCAATGGCTTTTGCTGCAGGAATCAGGATTGAACAGAACAACGTCAGCGCAATGGCATATTCCAACAAACGACGGTCATGGACGATTTTTGAAAGCAATGGAGTCAATAAGTACAAATAAATGATGGAATACAGGAACCAATAAATATCGATGATGGAGTTGGTGAGGAATCTCTTGCAAAAATCGACAGGACCGAAACCATCGGCGATTGATTGCGCTCCATAAAACAGGCCGGGGAGCAAACCGAACAATAAATAGCAAGCGATGCTGCCCAGAATCAACGCACGTCCCACTCGTACGAATCGTTTTTGAAAAAACACTTTCGTAGAATATTTCTTCCGGTAATCCAAAAGATTCATTCCGCTGACCATGAAGAAAATAGGCACGGCGAAAATAAACATCGCCTGCATGAGCTCTTGGAATGCCCATAGAAAAGTATGTTGCAGAGAGAACACACCTAAAGACGTATGCAGACATACCACGGCAAAGCAGGAAACAATGTTCAGCACGTCCACAAATACATAGTGAGTACCGTGACAGCTGCTTTCCCGCCTGTCGACAGAGCCTTGCCACATATCTGTTTGTCTCGCCGTCACTGATCGTCCTTTCCTTCTCCAACTTGCACGCCCTTAGCATATCAACGCTAAAGTATCTCCGACAGAAGCGGAAACTCATCCGCAGGCGTCCGCTCTCATATCTAATCTGGAAAACACAGCATCTTTATCTACGAATCAGAAGTCCGAGACATGAAAAACAAGTTTGGAAACCGCTATACTCGCGCCATAGCAACGTTCCACTTTCATAAATTTGTTCAGATGTTTAGAAGAACTTTCTCATTGACACTGTCATTCATTCTGTTTTCCTGCGTACGCTCAGGAAAGCAAGAAAACACCACAAGAAAACGGAAACACCGCCCTTCCTTTACCGAGCTGTGTAATGGACAGCATGGTTCTGCAACAGAACAAAACCACCACCTTAAGCGGCTCAGCTCAGAAATCCTCATCGGGGAAAACAATTTCCGTTACTTTGCGAGAAGGAAACATAAATACGCCAGTTCTTCAACAATCGATAAAGCAGGAAAATTTTCAATCAAGTTGCCTAGAATCAAAGGGTCACTTGCCCAATACACCATGGAATTTGCCATAGCTACCACCGTGATGAAAACACGGTATATGATGTATGCGTGGGCGAACTTTTTATAGCCGCTGGCCAATCGAACATGGAGATCAACTATAACGATTATTTCAAAAGCGATTCGGCATTCAAGACGAACACTTCGTCACGCTACACTCGTGATAATTAATGTGAATCGATAAATCCATTTGCTTCAAGTATGCAACATCACCTATAATCCATTCCCCATGCAGACCAGTACAAGAGATATAGTGGAGTACATGCCTGAGAATTCGAACGTTTCCGTTGCGGTACTTCTTCCTTGCTACAACGAAGAAGTCACCATCGGCAAGGTCGTGCGTGATTTTAAAACCGCGCTGCCGCAGGCGGACATCTACGTGTACGACAACAACTCCTCCGACCGCACCGCCGAGATCGCGGCGGCGGAAGGGGCCATCGTCCGCAAGGAGCCACGCCAAGGCAAAGGCAACGTGATCCGAGCCATGTTCGAAGACATCGACGCCGATGTGTACGTCATGGCCGACGGCGACGATACGTACCCGGCTGACGCGGCACCAGCCATGGTCGACAAGATTCTTGAAGGCTATGACATGGTGATTGGAGACCGCTTGAGCTCCACGTACTTCCAGGAGAACAAGCGCCCATTCCACAACTTCGGCAATAGGCTCGTACGTGGATCCATCAATGGACTGTTCGGAGCTCACGTAACCGATATCATGACTGGCTACCGAGCGTTCTCCTTCACTTTTGTAAAGACCTACCCAGTGCTGTCCCGTGGTTTTGAGGTCGAAACCGAAATGACTATTCATTCGCTGAACAACAATCTCCGTCTTTATGAGATGCCGATTCAGTACCGTGATCGCCCTGAAGGTTCCGTCAGCAAACTTGATACCGTCGGAGACGGCATCAAGGTAATGAGCACCATCTTCCGTATGATCCGTGAGTACAAACCACTACCTTTCTTTGGTGGGCTTGGTCTGGTCATTGGCGTTATTGGTCTGATTCTTTGCGGCAGCGTAGGCATCGACTTCATGCACACCGGCATGGTCGCACGCTTCCCCACACTCATCGGTGCGGTAATGCTTGTCATTGCAGGCTTGCTCTTGATTGTCACAGGAATTATCCTCGACGTCATAGCCAAAAACGATCGCAAAGCCTTCATCGTTGAGGCCAATCGTTTTGCGTTGATGAAGCGTCGGGGAAAGTGATCTCTCAATGTCATTAAGAAGGCTTGATTCCAGCAGAATATGCGTAACCAAGCCTTCGTTTTATTCTGCTACTTCACCCACTTTTGGGCCTTTGTTCCGTTGGAAGTATACAACTGCACGTTAGTGCCGTTCGCTCTGGAACCACAATTCACATCCAAAACCGCATTTTCTGCGAGCGCTGACTGGAGCGTATACGAGCCATCGGAATTCTTGACTGCTATCCACTTTTGAGCGTATGTTCCATTGGAATCGTACTGTTGCACGTTGGTTCCGTTGGCAGATACGCCGCCATTCACATCCAAAACTTTGCCGGAGTTCACACTGGCCAAGGTCACATACCCGTTGGAATCATGCGTCACTTTCCACTTCTGAGCATTGGTACCATTACCTGCCCAAATCTGCACGTTTCCATAATTTGAACGGGAAGCGCCGCTTACATCCATCTTCATAGACGTATTAAGCTTCGATCCGAACGTGTAGGTTCCATCCGGCAGATCTTGCCTATGCTTGGCTGCAGTCTCGTTCAAACGTTCGCGCAACGTCAACGGCGCCTTTGCAACCAACCACTGCTGAGCAACAGTGCCATTCGGCGAATAAAGCTGCAACTGAGCCTGCTGCACAGCATTGCCACCTGGAATATCGACAGCTTTGTTGGCGTTCACCGACACCAACGCAATCTTGCCACTGCCGTAATTCCGCACCGTCCACTGCTGAGCAACAGTATTGTTACTCGTATATTGCTGCAATGCCGCTCCATTAGCAGTGGATCCACTAGATACATCCAGCACCTTGCCGGAATTAGCATTAATAATCTTATAAGTTCCATTGCCAATTGATTCAAATCGATATTTCTGGGCGTTCGTATTATTACTTGAATAAAGCTGAACTCGTGCCCCGTTCGCCGTTGACGCACCCGTCACATCCGTGACAAGTTTTTTATTCGCAGCCGAAGTGATAATCATCGACACTCCAGTAGCTATATTGACATCGCTTGACGAAACAACAAACAGCTGTGAAGCAGTGCCATTTGGCGTATACAGCCGAATCGCAGCACCATTCGCAGTATTTCCACCGCTCAAATCAAGAACCCAATTACCGAGAGCGGATTGCAAATAATATCCCGCTCCAGAGTCACGAATAAACCATCGTTGAGCTCTCGAATTATTTTGAGAATACTGTTGCACTATAGCGTTATTCTCAGCAACACCATTACGCACGTCCAAAGCCTTGCCGGAATTCACATTGACGATCTCGTAGCTCCCATCAGACTGCCTAGTAAAAGTGAACTGTTGAGCCTTGGAACTGTTACCGGAATACAACTGAATGGCGGTGGAATCTGCAGCACTTCCCCCAGGAATATCAACACTGGACGCGACTTTGGAACGAACATTGATGTAATAATTGCCATTCGGAATGGTAACTGCCGTCATTTTGCGTACATCAATGGCTGCTTGTAAAGCATTGCTACTCCCGCCATTCACATACGCTTTATTCCCAAACGCATTCATGTCCACATTTCCGCTGATGCCATTCACTTTGCCGGAGCTGGTGTATTGCCATCCGCGACTGTTGGTCGGGAACGAATCGAATCCCATGCGAGCGCCATACTGCGCCACCCACGTGGTTTTGGCGTAAATGTCGGCATGTTTCAGCGGCCCTTGCAGGTAGCTGGTGTACGAGTAGACGCCCAGATTCTTGTATCCGGCGGACTGCAGCGCGCTGTACCAATTGTTGACGATATTGTTGTACACGTTCGGGTCGGTGGGCGGCTTGTGCCCTTCCCACGTCCACTTTTCCAGGTCGTAATACACGGGGTACGCCAGATCACTCGGATTCACGCCAAACTGCTTGAGTTTAGAGACCACGTCGGCACCTTCTTCTTTGGCGAGCGCCGGCGTGTCCGCGTAGGAATACCAGTAAATGCCGAACGGGATGCCAAGTCTCTTGCATTCGCTGATGTTACGTTGCGCTTTCTTGTCGGCATTGTTGCCTTCGCCGTAGCCGAGGCGGATGATCACGCCTTCCACGCCGTCGGCTTTCGCTTTGGCCCAGTCGATGTCGCCTTGCCATCCGGAAACGTCGATCACGCCTTTGGCTTGCTGTACGAACAGGTTGTTCTGGTAGTCGAAGAAGGCTTTCGAATTGTTGTAAGTGCCCCAGTGCGCGCCGTATTCATTGCTTTCGAATTTGGAGAGCTGTACGTTCGCGTCGGCTACAGCATTTTTGGCATCTTCCGCACTTACCGGAATGAAGGATTCGCCGTTAGTTTTGGCGAGCGGGTCAGGCTGCTGATCCTGCGTACCGACCAGCGTCGCATCGGTTACGGTTTCGCCGGTTTCAATATTCTTGACCTCACCTTCGGGGGTGACGGCCAGGTCTTCCGAAACCACGGTGGCATCGTCGGAAATCTCGTCACTGACGTTATCCGGAAGTTTCGCATTCGGATTGTCGGGCATGCTATCTTGCGATTGCTGGTCGCCCGTCTGATTATCCGACTGATCGTCAGACTGCATAACAACACCATTATCTGCAGTAACGGAACCGCTTTGCGCAACAGCATCCTCAATCGCAATATCCTGCAATGCGTAAGCCGGCGCAACCGCAACGGAAGCAGTCAACGCAACCGCAGACAGCGCAGTCGCAATCTTCACAACATGATGTGGCGAAACCATTCGTCAGCCTCTCTTGAATACAGTCATCAACCCCAAATATTCGGCGCAAACGCCCTAACCGTCAACTCTAACTGCAACCCACAACCCCGTCCATCCCCAACTCCAAAATCATCCCAATCCCCACATCTCACGCATTACACACTGATAAGAATCGACTAGCTCGTTAGGGGCACCGATATAGCATCATCCATTTCCATATCTCCTTTCCAGCATTCTCGCTGACCTTCCCATCACGCTTCGTAGAGGGACCATTTCCAGGAGGGGATTACGTGGATCGTGCCAGTGGAATCGGGAAGTTCAATGGTTTCTCCCTCGTTAAGCGTGAGAATCAGGCCGGAATCAACGTTGGTACGTTGCATAACCGCTTGCAGAGAGCCGATTTCTCGCGCCCTGGTTTTCTCATTTCCCATATTGGCACACACTTGAATAAGCCCATACGGTTCCGTAGCAAGAGCATCGCCGATAAGAAAGTCAACTTTCTCCTGTTTGGACGTCGGCATAGTGTACGAAGTGATTGTTTCCGTACGCCTACCGGAAGTTCGTCTCTGCAGTTCGCAGAAAATCGCAGTTTCCAGTCGTTTTCCAATATCTTGCTGGTTGGCGCGTGACACCGCGTAAACCATACCCTGATCGACGGCATACATTTTCGGCACCGCAGTACTATCCGGCTTGAGCATGGTGGAATACTCCTCAAGCTGATACACCAGAAATGCCTGCTTGAACAGCTCGAGTAACGTATTCGCCTTATCCCAATAGATTTTCCAGCCGACCGCTCGCAACGTTTCCACAAGACCATTGGTAGACAGCTCGCAGGCCGTATTGCGCAGCAAAAAAAGCGCTATCTGCGTGGCGAGAGTAATGTTTTCACGACCAAGACGCTCGGCAACGTCACGCGCAACCACGTCCCGCACGTAACCTTGGAGCGTTTCAATACGATCAGCTTCAACCATACGTTGCACTGCAGGGAAACCGCCAATAGTTAGGTAATCGTTGTAGGCAGCTTCAAACCGGGTGACCTCTCGCGGCGAAAACACGGCATCGGCAAGAGTGCTGCCCGCTGTAGGCGTTTCGATTCCCCGAAAGTCGCAGAATTCACGGAAAGACAGTGGCGCCATGGCATGCGGATGCGATCTTCCTCGGAAATTCGTTGCGATTTCTTCGCTGGACAGTTTCGAAGACGATCCAGTAATGACTAGCGTCACAGCTTCATGTTCGGCTATGCGCTGGCAGAATCCCTGCCAATTGGCGCATTCTTGCACTTCGTCAAGGAACAGATAGCAGCCATGGTCACGAGAGTCGGGATATTGCCGCCAGTATTCTGTGACGATATCGTTGAGCACGGTGTCTTGCATTGGTTGCAGACGATCATCAGCGAAGTTGAAATAGAAAATATCATTACGCGAGACGCCGTTTTGTAACAAATCATGAATTTTCTGGAAAAGATAGAACGTTTTGCCGCAACGTCGGATGCCAGTGATGATGTGCACAGCATTGAACACTGCCGGCTGCGGCAGCTCGCGTATGATTTCGATGCGGCGTGACGGCGTAGGAATGTCAAACTGCATGGACTCACGAACCAGCATGGCATACGATTCACGTGGATTATCCGGCACCATTAGTTCTTCCTCTCGCCGTCCGTTGCGAAACACTCAACAATCCCAGCATAACACTTCTCAAAAATTTTAAGAAGTTTCCACCAACACTTCTAAAAATTTTTAAGAAGTTACCACAGACGAATAAAACTCCAGAGAATACCTGAATGCATTAACGACTACAACACGAGTATGGGAAATCGGGGAAGGACGGGTATCGTACGCTGTATATTGGCATTTCAGGTGGACTCTCGGAACGTGATTCAATTGCCCTGAATCGGGAGCTGTCACCGGGGAGTACAGAATAGTAGGCAGATTCTGGAGGGGTTATGGCACGGCACGGCAAGAAGCCAAGCGAGGAAAGTACCTCGTCACACACACCGAGAACTCTTGCCGGAAGCGCAACGACCAACACTTCTGCCGACAGCACTGACGCCGCTGCCAGCGGTATCGCAGTCAACAGCTCGACCGTCAGCAGCGCATTTGCCAGCGATGCCGATGGCAATACCGGGAATACGCTTGTCGGCAACGCTTCCAATGAAGTCAAAGCAACCGAAGTCGAAACCAACGCAACCAGTACCAACGCAACCGGAGAGCGCACAATCAGCAGCAGCAACACGGCTGAAATCAGCAACCGGCAATCACACGAATCCAGCGAATCCCGCCAGCCGCAAGACCTATTCGACGCGGCCATAGCGCAAGGCATCAGCGACGGCGACGCTTGGACGGACCAGCGCGTAAAGCACATCTACCGCCAGATCATCATCGCCGTAGTCGTCGTAGTCGTTGTTCTGGGCGCGGTCTTCGGATTCACAGGCGTGCGCGCATCGCAGCAAATGCGCGACCTGGCCGCACTCAACGACTGCAAGGAAGCCGTCACGGCCATGAACACCTCCTATTCCAAGGCGTTCCAGCTGAAGGCGAAGATCTCCGAAGCGTTCACCAGCTTCGACGGGTCCTACGATCTCGACAAGCTTGCCGAACTGCACCAGACAGAAGTTACCGCGCCGAAAACGCTGAGCTGCGCCGCCGACACTTCCGCTACCATCAGCAAAGCCAACGCCGCAAAAGCCGAGTACGACAAGCAGGCCAAGCAGTTCAAGCAGGCCCTGCAGAAGGCCGACGAGTCCACGGCCACCGATGGCGGCGACGGAACCGACAATAGCGCTGACGGAACGGCCGGCGACGACGGAACGGACGAAGCCACAGACACGGAGGGCGATGCTGGAGTTGCCGGCGACGCGGGCGCCACGGACGGCACCGTCGACCAATCCGGCGCAGCCGACGCGACCGACGCAACGCTGGACGATCAATTCCTCCAGTAAATCAACCGATCGCAACGCTGCCAACCAACCAGCCGATCAAGCCGGCCAATCAACCAGCCGATCAAGCCGGTCAATCAAGCCAACCAGGCCTGTCAACCAAGCCGGTCATTAGCCTCACCGTCTTTACGTTTCTCCCAACTCTTCCATACCCCTTTTCCGCATACCCAACGTTTCTTTTGATTTTAGAATCAAAAGAAAAGCAAAAGAGAGTCACATGGCAGGCAAAAGAAGAAACGCTGAAATTCCGCCATTTTCAAGACTTCACGGCTATAAAATGCAGTAACAAGTCAAAAGAAAAGTGCAAGACTAGGGAAAGACCAAACGAACGGAAAGGAGGCTCTCATGAGCTGGACATCGGCAAATGGTCGAGAGATCACCGATGAGATGATCGATCGTTGGCGCAAATCCTACGAACAAGGCGAATTTCCTGAAGACGAACGAACAGTGGGTGGCGTGATTATGGGACGTCCACCGCTCTCGACCGATAAAAGTCCGGCCCATGGGACGCCATCATGAAGAGATGACAGAAATGGGCAGAGCCTGACGGATGACCATATTTGTGCGCATCGCAGCAAGATTGACTAGGCTTTAATGTGATTGCTCCGTTAAACAAACGCTGCAAGCGTTGCATTGCGGACGCAGAAGGGGAGCCATCTTGAAGAAGAAACGACTGGCACGCGTGATTATTGCCGCGGTAGTGACCGCGGCAATTCTGGTGGCGATCATTGTTGGTTGTGGGCCGAAATGGGGCGACGGTTCAGCAAACGTCAACGGCAGTAATTCCAATAGCAGCAACAGCGCATCAGATAATGTCTCCAGCAACGACAACGCCGCGCAATCCAACAACAATTATGCGACCCGCATCACCGTGAAACTCCCCTCCTACTATTTGGAGAACATGGTTTTCCAACGTGGGAAAACGCTGGTAGTCAAAGGAACGGCCACCACTTCACAACGCGGAAAAGTTGTTGACCCAACGCAACTGATTACAACGATTTCCCAAGGAAAGAAATCAGCATCAGCACAAGCTAAAATTTCCAAAAATGGCGATTTCACCTGCACCTTACCTAAACAAAAAGCAAGCCTTAAACCATATTCATTAACGATTTTATACAACGAAACCACTTTGTTGACTCTGAAAAACGTGTATGTTGGCGACGTATTTATTGCTGCCGGACAGTCGAATATGGAATTGAATTATTCGCAATATTATGAGGGTTCAGGCAACTCCTACAATTTCGGCGGAGGTCTGATAACGACCGACGATCTGCCGAAGCAGCTTTCCGACAACAACGTACACTTCGTTGCGAGCGCCAATTCCTCGAAAGGTACGGATTTTCCGTTACGCGACGTGAATGAGCAGGCTGGCACCTGGCTTGAGGCGACCGCCGATAATTCGCAGCATTTCAGTTATCTGGCGCAGCAGTTTGCCATGCAGCTTCGTGCCGCGCATCCGAACGTGCCGATCGGCATTATTCAAACCGCATGGGGTGGCACGCCGATTCGACGTCACGTGCAAGGCGGTGATATTTATGCGAACCATATTGCGCCTTTGGAAGGGTTCCACGTGGCGGGCGTGCTGTGGTATCAGGGATGCAATGATTCCACGAACGAGGCGACCGCGCTGGCGTACGAGTCGCAGATGACGCTGCTGATCAACCAATATCGTGAAGTGTTCGATCAGGATGATCTGCCGTTCCTGTATGTGCAATTGGCACGCTGGCCCGGCTACCAGTACACGCAAAACGTGCGATTCGCGCAGTTGAACACGTTGAGCAATGCCGGATTACGCAATGCTTCCAACGTTGCAATGACGGTGTCACTGGATACGGACAAGGGCACTTCAACGTTGATACATCCGCTTGGCAAAGATATTCTCGGCGCGCGCATGGCAGCGCAATATCTGGCGATGTCGGAAGGCAAGACCATTCCCAACGGGCCGCTTATCGCGCATGCGAAGCATGCTTCCGATGGCACGATCGTATTGTCGTTCCAGAACGGCACCGCAACCGGTTTGCAGGCGGAAAAGCCCAATTATTCGAAGACTGCGAGCGCGACCGTGCCCGATTATGATGCGAATCCGGACGCGACTCCTTTGAATGGTATTTCCAACGTTGCAACGCCGACTTCCACGCCATTGCAAGGTTTTGAAATTGCCGACGATTCCGGAAAGTGGGTTTCGGCAACGGCAACGATTAAGGGTGATCAGATTGTGCTGAGTGCCGCCGATGGAAGCTCGAATTGCAACGCGGTAACTCAAGTGCGTTACTGGTGGAGTGGGAATCCGGTTATTTCCAGTCTGCTGTATAACGATCTCGGATTGCCTGCAAGTCCGTTTATTGCTGTTGTTGAGTAATACGGCAGATTGATAATCGGGCATTATCCGGCTGCGACGACTAATCGATAAAGCGGACTGTAATTAGGTTAGAATCAGGCCTGTTTCATCGAACTTAAGTCGAAAGCAATGTCGACGGTCAAAATCGACGATCAATCGACGTAGTGCGGGGCGCTGGACGCTATGCGGGGCGTTATGGAGCCGCTATTGCCGTTGCCGTCGGTACTACCGTCTGCATCGAAATCTTGCGATTTACGAAGCGAGCCGGCAGCCAGCGAACGTATGGATCGAACGGAACGGCCAATCTGTGCCTGTTTTTCCTGAGCATCCGACTGTATTGCGGGAATCGTGCCCGTCACAGGGCGAATGCGGCCGGTCGCAGTGGGAATGAAGCTTGGCGGCAACACCTGCGTGGTAACGGCACCCGGCGATGACACATGGTAGTGGGCCATCGAAGCCAGGGAATCGCGGGTATCGAGTTCACGCTGCATATCTAGCTCATCGTCGAACTCAGCCATCGCTGCCCTCCCTCTCTTCAAGCAATCTCTGCCGGTAATCTCTCCACTGGCAACGGTCATCGTTCCGAGCGTAACGCAAGGTAGCATACCGTTACGAACGAAATCAGCGATATGCGCAACTCCCCCACTGTTTCGCAACTTTTCCGTTGCACGTGCCGCAGCGAGCCACGCCAGCGAGCTATTGAAAACCCGCCGTTTTGGCATAAAAAAAGGCTTTCGGAATCATCCGAAAGCCCTACTGGCGGAGAATACGAGATTCGAACTCGTGAGGCTGTTACACCAACACGCTTTCCAAGCGTGCGCCATAGACCACTAGGCGAATCCTCCATGCACTGCAGTGCTTGCTAGAAGTAAGCTCCGTAGGCAACTCGAATAAGCTACCACAGCTTTCGGATAAATGCACATTCAGTGCCGGCTGCGGCGTGTCGCTTTGTGGACAAGGACCACCAATGAGTGCCTGCGCTGATGTGCAGGTCGTTCGTACGGCGTGTGCAACAGGTGATCTCACCGGGGGATGAACCAGTGCAAATCAAAGCGACTCAAGGCAAGTCAGCAAACCCGAGGCAAACCAGAATGAACATGCGCATGTCATCGCGTGAATTATTGCCAGCCTCTTGCCGTGATGCAACATAGTGATTTTAGGCTATGAACCTTGGTGAAACAGTTGGTCATGCAATATGAGGGATGGGGAGTGGCCAGTCGCGGGGAGTTCATAATTCGGGAAGTCTCCCATCTGTGAGCGGGACAATATCGAATATTGAGACAATCTGCGGTAATAATTGATCGAAAAACAGTGCCTAATACCTCTTAAATCCTAAAAAATCAAGACTGTTCCTCAAAAAAGTTTTTCTTTATATTGAGTAGTTGGTTTTTGATTACTTAGCCGCGCAGAGAGAGGGATAGGCATGGTTCGTCGCGCCCAGGCTGCTCTTCGGTCCGTTGAACACACCAGCGTGAGGCAGCTGCGAGTTCTGGCTGCGATTGTATTTCTGTTCGCCATGGTCATCGCCACTGTGGCTCCTGCAGTCACGGCTCCGATGGCCTTCGCCGACAGCAGCACCAGCTCGTCCAGTTCATCAAGCTCGTCCAGCGTTGACTACGCCACCTGGGCCGAAGTCTCCAAGGCGATGGACAAGCAGCTGAACAGCGGTCTTGAGACGTACAAGGATGGCAACACCGCTGGCGCCACCTCCGATTTCATGGGCGCGTACAACAAGATTTACGTGGCCTCCAACTTCACCGCGGTCGTGCACGACACCATTGGCGCGGACAAGCAGCTCGCCCAACAGCAGGCATTCCAAAGCGTTCAGAATCTTTCCTACACGCCTAGCAACGACGATCAACTGGCTCAGCAGATTGATGCGTTGACCGCCGATCTTGACGCCACGGCCCAGCAGCTCGACGCCAACGCCGATCTCGCCAAGCCGAAGGCGTACGCCGAAGCGCTGCAGGCGCAGCTGGCCAAAGAGCGCAAGGAGCTCGACGCCAAGAAAAAGAAGAACCCGGGCAAGGGCAATCGTTCATGGACCGACGTGGCCAACGAAATGACCCCGATTCTCGACAATGCATACAAAGCTTACGAAAAGGGTGATGGTGCCAAGGGCGCCACGCTCGTGAACAACGCGTACTACCAGTATTACGAGAAGCTCGGCTTCGAAAAGAACGTGATGAACGCCATCAGCGGCAACCGCGTCTCGCAGGTGGAATACCAGTTCAAGATGTGCCGCAAGTCCATGAACGCCGGCGCATCCCTGAAAGACACCAAGAAGCTGATCGACGACCTCAAGGCCATGCTGATCAAGGACGCCGGCATTCTTGACGGTGGTGCCGCCGATAAGGAAGACGGTTTCACCAAGCTGGTCACCAGCTCCTCCGGCCAGGCGTTCCTCGTGCTTATCCGTGAGGGTCTTGAAGCTCTGCTGGTGGTTGCAGCCATCGTCGCCTACTTGGTCAAGTCCGATAACAAGCGCTTCGTCAAGTGGATTTACTTGGGTGTGCTCGTCGGTCTGCTCGGCGCCGGCTTGGTGGCTGTGATCTTCGTGTTCGCCTTCGGCGGCTCCGGCCCGATTCAGGAGATCATGGAAGGCACCTGCGCACTGATCGCCATGGGCATGCTGCTGTGGACGAGTAACTGGATGCTGAACAAGTCCAGCGTGGAAGCGTGGAACCGTTACATTCGCAAGAAGACCGAGGCTGCTGTGGCTGATGCCGAAGCCGCCGCAAGTGCCGACAACGTGACGTTGAAAACCGTGGTCTCGCTGGCTATGCTGAGCTTCCTCGCCGTGTTCCGTGAAGGCGCTGAAACCGTGATCTTCTACGAGTCCATCTACACGATGAGCCGCGATACTCGCGGTATGTGGATCGGTGGTCTGACCGCCGCGGTGGTGCTTGTCGGCATCTTCCTGCTCTTCCGCTTCACCTCCGTGAAGATTCCGATTGGTCCGTTCTTCCTGGTCACTTCGATTCTGATGTCTGTGCTGGTGGTGGTGTTCGCCGGCGGCGGCGTCCACTCGCTGATCGAGGGCGACTTGCTGCCCGCCTTCTACCTGAACGGTGTGCCGACGAACGATTGGCTTGGCCTCTACCCGTACGTCGAATGCCTAGTGGCGCAGGCCATCGCAGCCGTTGCGGTTATCGCGCTGTTCGTGGTCGGCTTCATCAAGCAGCGCAAACTGAAAGCGCAGGCTGCTGCCGAGGCCCCGGCCGTGAAGGCGTAGCCCGTCTAGCTCGCCCGTTTCCTCCCATAACTGCAGACAACTGACAGACTTGCGGCACGGCCTCGAATCGATGCCAATTCCTCCAGCCCACGCCGCACTTATCTCATAACTGAATAATTGCAATTATCTAAGCGTGAATCCTAATTCACCAGAGATAGAGAAAAGGAATAACAATGATGAAGAACAAGAAACTGGCCGCTCTGCTCGGCCTGCTGCTCGCCGGTTCCATGACCGTGTCCATGGCTGCCTGCGGTTCCACCAACTCCGCATCCGACACTAAGACTGACTCCTCCTCCCAGTCTTCCGACTCCTCTTCCTCCGATTCTTCCTCCGATTCCGGCGCCGGTTTCGAAGAGGTTCCGGTTGGCCCGTCCGGTACTGCTGAAGAGCAGGATCAGGACGCCGGCCCGCTGACCGTGGGCGCTGTGTACTTCCAGCCGATCGATATGGAGCCGTCTTCCATGGGCCTGAAGGCTGCTGACGCTTCCTTCCACCTCGAGGCCGACATCCATGCCAACCAGAAGGGCACCGAGCTCGGCTACGGCAAGGGCGACTTCGTGCCGGATCTGACCGTGAACTACACCATCATCGATAAGTCCACCGGCAAGGAAGTCGAGGGCGGCACCGCCACCTCCGGTACCTTCATGCAGATGAACGCTTCCGATGGCCCGCACTACGGCGCCAACGTCAAGCTCGACAAGGCTGGCACCTACCAGCTGAAGCTCTCCATCGAATCCCCGGCCTCCAAGGGTTGGATGCTGCACGTTGACCCGGAGACCGGCGTCAAGGGCCACTTCTGGACCGAGCCGATCGAGGTCACCTTCGACAACTGGGATTACACTCCTCGCCAGTGGTGATTGACTAAGCAGAAAGCCCCCTCGTCAGAGGGGGCTTTACGCCGCTTTAGGGAGATAATTCTTAGGACGGTCTAAAACTCCCCTCAGTCCGCTTCGCGGACAGCTCCCCTCAGAGAGGGGAGCCTAAGGTGAACAGAGAAAGGACGCGAATGCTTGAACAATTCGTGGCAGTGATGCCGGGCACTTTGGCCCCCGCATTGCTGGTGATGAGCCTGAGCGTGATGCTCACGGTCGGCGAGGGGCGAGATAAGCCGATAAGCTCGCATTGGCGTCTCATCGGCCTGATCGTCGGTCTGATCGCCGCCATCGTATTCGCCGGCCTGCGCGCCTCGGCCGTGATCAATCAGCGCACGTTCGTCAACTACCCGGTGTTGTGGTGCGCGATCATTGCCGACATCCTGACCATCGTCGTGGTGGTGTTCGCACGCCGCATCACCACCAATTGGCAGCAGCACAAGGTGTTCATGCACATCGCTAACGCCGTGGCCGCCATCGACATCGCACTCACCCTGTTCTACGCGCTGCCGGACGTGATTCTGCAGCTCACCATCTGGGTGGAACCAGGGGAGACCGCATTCACTTCGGCCATGCTGCTGCGCGCTCTTGGTTTCCTGCTTGGCGTGGCCATGTCCATTATTGTGGCCGCCATCTTCCGCACGATGCGCACCACTGCCGTGCGCTGGGCGTTCACCGTGGCCGTCGCGGCCATGATGGTGATTCTGCTGATTCAACACTTCACTGGTCTTGCCCAGATTCTGCAGGCGCGAGGCTTCCCGATGAACCATACGATGTTCGTGGCGCTGGCTTGGTCCATCAACCAGAACTCCACGATGATTATGGCGCAGGCGCTGGTGTTCCTGATTCCCGCCGTGGCCTCCATCGTGGCCGGTTTCCGTATGAAAACCCATGATGTGCCGGGAGCCAACGAGGCCACGTTGCGCCGGCATAAGGTATTCCGCCGCCACGCCATCGCCGCTGCCGTGTGGAGCCTTATCGCAGCCATCGGCGTCACAGCAACCCTGACCGTGGGCGTTGCCGCGACCCATCAGACCATCACCCTTTCGCCGCCGGAAGCCTACTCGCTCAAGGACGGCGTGGCCACCATCCCCTTCAGCCAGGTCGAGGACGGCCACCTGCACCGCTTCGAATACAAGGCCAAGGACGGCACCGTCATGCGCTTCATCATCATCCGAAAGAACGGTGGCGCGTACGGCATCGGCCTGGACGCCTGCGAGAACTGCGGCGACGCTGGCTACTACGAGAAGGACGGCAAGATCATCTGCAAGAAGTGCGAGGTGGCCATCAACCTGGCGACCATCGGCTTCAAGGGTGGCTGCAACCCGATACCATTCCCGTACAAGACCGGCCACGGCAAGATCACCATTCAAACTACGGATCTGGACGCGCTGAGCGCCCACTTCCGGTGAGTCAGGCAGGAGACAAGAATCATGTTCTTTCTGCGCATGATTACTCGCTCGTTCACCCGACAGCTGCGCCGGCGCCTGCTTATCGCGCTGACCGTATGCCTGTCGGCGACCGTGTCCGTATCGATGCTGGGCGTCGTGTTCGACGTGGGCGACAAGCTCAACGCCGAGCTGTCCACCTACGGTTCGAACATCACCGTGCAGCCCAAGGCGGATGCGGTCGTTTCCGACCTGTACAACACCGAGTCGGGCGGCGCGACGTCCACCAGCGACCCGACCGCTTTTCTGAAGGAGTCGGACGCGGCCAAGATCAAGACGATCTTCTGGTCGTTCAACATCACCAGCTTCGCGCCGCAGCTCAACATCCACGCCACGGTGAACGGTACCAACGTGCCGGTCGTCGGCACGTGGTTCAACAAGAACCTCAAGATCTCCACCGGCGAGACTACCGTCGTGGGCGTGGAAGGCATGCGCTCGTGGTGGCAGCTGGACGGCAAGTGGCCCAAAGACGATTCCGACCAGGGCGTGATCGGCAAGACGCTGGCCTCCGAACTCGGCGTGACCACCGGCGACACCATCACCCTCAACAAAACCACCGCCTCAGGCAAGAAGAACGAGCAGAAAATCAAGCTCACCGGTGTCTACGATTCCGGCGACGAGGACAACGGCTCGCTCTACATCGCCTCCTCCACGGCCCAGGTACTCGCCGACCTGCCCGATTCGGTCGACAAAATCGAGGTCAAGGCCCTGACCACGCCGGAGAACGACCTGGCCCGTAAGGCCGCCGCGAACCCGGCCGCGCTGAGCCAGGAGGAATGGGAGACCTGGTACTGCACCGCCTACCCGAGCTCGATCGCCTATCAGATCGAAGAGGTGATTCCGGGCGCGGTGGCCAAGCAGGTGCGTCAGGTGGCCGCGTTGCAGGGCAATGTGCTGCAAAAGACGCAGGCCGTGATGATTCTGATGACCGTGCTGAGCCTGATCGCCGCAGCCGTGGCCGTGGCCAACCTGATGGTCGCCTCGATCGGCGAACGGTCGGGCGAGCTGGCGTTGCTCAAGGCGCTCGGTGCCACCGATGCCGCGGTATCCCGCCTGATGCTGGCCGAAACGGCGGCAATCTCGCTGCTGGGCGCGATTGTGGGCGCGCTGCTCGGTTCCGGCGTGGCCCAGCTGATAGGCCGGGTGGTGTTCGGTTCCGGCATTACGATGCGGCCGATGGTGTTCGTGCTGGTGTTCGTGCTGCTGGCTGTCACCGTGCTGCTGGCGTCCGCCTCATCGATTCGTTCGATTCTGAATCTCAAGCCCGCGGAGGTGCTCCATGGTCGCTGAGTTTATCTACGTAGGTGTGGAAGGAGGGAACCGATGACCAACACCGGTATGTTCTTCAGAATGCTGTTCAGCGCCGTGTTCCGTCGGCGTTCGCGCGCGGTGATGGCTGTGGTGGCGTCGCTGGTCGGCGCAGCCACACTGTTCTGTCTGGCGATGATCTGCCTCGCCGTGCCGCAGCAGATGAACGAGGAGATGCGTGCGTACGGCGCGAACCTGATTGTCACGCCCACCGAATCGACCAATGCTGACGGCAAGGCCGGCATCGACAAGGCGATGGTGCAGCACACCACTGAAATGGTCAAGGCCAAGGGTTCCGCGAAATACGCCACCTACCGCTACGAGAACGTGCGCGTCAACGCCTCGCCGTACGTGATGGCCGGCGTGAATGCGGCGCAGGTCAAGAACCTCAACCATCACTGGGTGGTCGGCGGCTCGTGGCCGACCGACGGCAAGGTGCTGGTCGGACGCGACATCGCCGACGCCATCGGCCTGAGAATCGGCTCCGCCATCACCATCGGCTACCGTGCATCCGATAACGCCAGCACCAACGGCACTTCGTCGAACTCCTCGATCGACCAGCAACCCAAAGACGGCCGTGTCTCCAGTGACATCATGGACACCTCCGGTACCGAATTCCGCGTGGCCGGCATCGTGGACACCGGCGGCAGCGAAGACTCGATCATCTACGCCACCAACGCCGACGTCAACAAGCTCACCGGCATCACGCGCGGCGTGGACGTCATCGAGTATTCGGCCGGCGCCAGCGACCTCGCAGGCCTGGTGTCCAGCATCAACGACATGACCTCCATGCACGTCAAGGCACAGCAGGTCACCAAGATCACAGCCTCCGACACCCGCATCATCACCATGCTGCAGACGCTGTTCTGGATCGTCTCGCTGGTGGTGCTGGTGCTGACGCTCGTCGGCGTCGGCACCACAATCAGCTCGATCGTCTCGCAGCGACGCAACGAGATTGGCCTGCGCAAGGCCCTCGGTGCCAGCTCGCGTGCCATCGGCACCGAGTTCTACATCGAATCGTCGCTCTACGGCCTGATTGGCGGCCTCATCGGCACCGCAATCGGCTACGGACTCGCCGGTTGGCTGTGCATGGCGGTGTTCGAACGCTCCATCGTATTCAACTGGTGGCTGGCCCTGATTTCCGTGCTGTTCAGCGCGCTGGTCGCCATCGTCGCCTCCATCCCGCCCGTCCACCGCGCCACCCGCATCGACCCCGCCGTCGTGCTTCGCGAAGAATAAAGAAAGAGAAACGTCATGCTACTTGAACTCGACCACATCTCGAAGATCTACGGCGACCTGCGTGCCGTGGACGACCTCAATCTGACCGTGCCGGAAGGCGAATGGCTCGCCATCGTCGGCTCCTCCGGCTCAGGCAAGACCACGCTGATGAACATGATTGGCTGCATGGACACGCCCTCCAAGGGCTCCGTGAAGCTGGAAGGCCGCAAGCTGGAGGACCTGAACGCCACGCAGCTGGCCGACGTGCGCAAGAACCTCATCGGACTGGTGTTCCAGAAGTTCTATCTGGTTCCGCACCTGACCGCCGTGGAAAACGTGATGGTGGCCCAGTACTACCATTCGGTGGTCGATGAGAAGCAGGCCATGGAGGCGCTGGAAAAGGTCGGCCTGAAGGACCGCGCCCACCACCTGCCCGGCCAGCTCTCCGGCGGCGAGCAGCAGCGCGTGTGCGTGGCCCGCGCGCTGATCAACGACCCGAAGCTGATTCTGGCCGATGAGCCTACCGGCAACCTCGACGAGAAGAACGAGAAGATCGTGCTCGACCTGTTCCGCAAGCTGCACGAGCAGGGCACCACGATTATCGTGGTCACCCACGATGCGCTGGTCGCCAGCTGCGCGCAGCGCGAGATCATGCTCAACCATGGCGTGCTCGTCGGTGAGAAGTGGAATGACGAGGATGCGCGCAAGGCCTACGAGGCGGCCGGCGGCAAGCCCGCCTCCACGGGTGCACAGGTCGAGGGCGCGCAGAACGGCGAGACCGCCATTGGTTTCGCTGACCCCACCAAGGCCGCGAAAACCGGCGGCGAGGAGTAGGGCCGTCAGGGGTATTGAGCAGTATGTGAGGAATACATGGCAAGCTGATGGTCTCTCCCCCAGTCAGCTTCGCTGACAGCCCCCCTCGTCAGAGGGGGGCTTAAGGAGCGTGAATATGACCGAAAAGAATATGTTGAAGAAATCCGCGACATTGGCGGCGGCCGGACTGGTCGTGGCTGGCGCGCTGCTGGCCGGATGCGGCGAATCCAAGGCCGCGCCGATGGACGATGCGTACGCCGGCAACTCGGGCGAGACCGAGAAGTCGCAGGAAGAGCAGTCGCAATCCCAGTCGAACGGCTCCGATAGCTCCGACGGCTCCGATTCCAGCTCGTCGCACAACGACCCGTCCACCACCACGTCCGACAAGAAGGACACCGGCAACTACAAGGACGGCAACTACTCGATCAACGGCCAGTACGGCCCGGTAGGCGAGGATTCCATCGACGTCCATCTGACCATCAAGGACGGCAACGTCGAGACCGTCAATATCATTGGGCACCCGTTCACCACGATTTCCAAGAACCATCAGGACGACTTCGCCAAAGCCATTAACGGCGTGGTGGACGGTAAACCTCTGAAGGGCCTCAAAGTGGACAAGGTCGCCGGCGCCAGTTGGACCTCCGACGCCTTCAACAAAGCCCTCGAAGTCGCCCGCCAGGAGGCTTCGATTCAGGAGTAAGACCGCTACTTCAGCAATGCTGGCCACAGCAGATCGGCCATGCGCGAGGCCCAGGCGGTGTCGTCGTCCATTGCTTTGCCCTCGATGGCCTCATACGCCACCAAAGATCCGATAATCGTGGACAACAGCAACTTCTCGTCAACGTCCTCGCGAAACACGCCCTGCGCGACTCCCTGCTTGAGGAACGCTCCCACATGTTCCAGCCACGGGGTCACCACCTGGTCGACGATGTGCTGGAAGAACTCGGCCTCGCTGGACAATACAATGCCCACGCGCTTGACGTCGATGTCGTTGTCGCGCACCCAATCGACCAATCGCTGCAATAGTTGCGTGAAATGCTCACGCGTGGGGCTGGGCACTGGGTCGGAATCCGGGATGGCCAGATACATCGCGCTGATCTCGTGCAGCAGCTCGTCGGCATTATGATATCGGCGGTAAATCGTGGTTTTGGCTACACCGGAGCGCCGGGCCACCTCCTCGATGGTCACGCCGCTGATGCCGCGGTCCACCGCAATCTGCAGCGTGGCTCGCATGAGCTTGCGATCCGTCGCCTCGCGCGTGCGCTCACCGCGCGGTGTCGCCGTCGTATCTGTCATCTCCGTCATCTCTTCTCTTCGAAATATGCTCCCGTACGCTCCCGCTGGCGAGAGCTGGCTGGCAAAGCCAGACTGAGGGTGGTAAGTCCATGCCGTTTGTAGGCAACTCCCGGATAATACCTACTAGCTCAGCACTTTAGTGCTCTCGACTTGGGCTACATACCACTGGTTGAACCGCACCAGTGGCTTCCTGAGCAACAGCCCAAGCAACAGTAGCGGCGGCACGAATGCCAGCAGCATTCCGGCGGCCCGCCAGTAATCCATGTCGTAGATGCCGGCGATGGCCGCACGCATCATCGTCACCGCATGGGTGAGCGGCAAGAGCGGACTGACTTTGGCGATGAAGTCGGGCAACATCTGCACCGGGTAGGCAGCGTTCGCACCCGAAATCTGCACGATGAGCATAAGCACGCCGATTGCCTTACCCACATTGCCGAAACTCACCACCATCGTATAGGTGAAGAACGAGAACACCAGCGAGGCCAGCCATCCAGACAACATAAACAGCAGCGGATGCACGGCCTGCACGCGCAGGAACAGCAGATCGCCACCGAGCGACACCGTGGATTGCAGCAGCGCAATCAGCGCGAACACCCCGTAATGCCCAAGGAAGAGCCGATGCGGCCGCGGATCGCCCAATGCTTTGCGCGTCCGGCGAGACACGGTGGTTTTCAGCGTCACCACCATCAGCAGCGCGCCCACCCACAGCGGCAGCAGCGTGTAGAACGGTGCCATCGACGAACCGAAATTCGCCACCGGGAATACGGCCTTGCGCCTGAGCTGCACCGGTGCGGCCAACGTACTGGCCAGCGTTTCGGGATCATTGCCCAGCACCTCTTTGACCATGCCCATATCGCCACTGTTTAGTGCGTCGCTCAGTGTGCTGTTGAACGAAGCCAGTTCGGCGCCGGCGGAACGCAGTTTGCCGGACACCTTGTCCAAGGTAGTGCGAGCGTCGCTGAGCATATCGCTGGCGTCGTCGGAAGTCCCTTTCAGGTCGCCGAGCGTGGAGTCCAACTGGGTGGCGCCGGAACTCAGTATGCCGGAGGCGTCAGCGACGGTGGACGACAGGGAGTCGATTTGCGGTTTCACCGTGGCCGAGAAATCTGACTTGATATTGGCAATACTGTTCTGCGCTTGATCAGCCAGATTCTTGACCTGCGCATGCTGATCCTGCGCGTCCTGATTGCCTTGGCGAATATCGGTCGCCGCCGTATTCAGCGCTTGCCGCAGCCTGTTTTGTCGTGCGATTGAACGGTCAATCGCCGTGATGATGGATGAGTCGTTGCCCAGTATGCCGGCCAACGTGTTGCGAATTTCAGTGTATTTCTCCGTCTGCTTGCCAATGGCCGTGGCTTGACGGTCCAATTCGTCGGCGGCCGTGGTGGCACCATCATTCGCGTCGGAATACAGCTTGTCTATGGAATCGGACACCGCGCCGAAACTGGAGGCGCTCGCGTCCAGTGCGCTGCTCATCGCGTCAGCGGTGGTGCCCAGGGCTCCGGCCACGTCGGTGACTTCCTGTTTGGCGCTGGCAAGATCCTTGCCGCCTTGTTTGGCGGCAGAGGAAACCTGAGTGATTAGTGAGTTCGAGGTGTCGAGCAAGGCGCCGGCCGTATCGGTCAATGCGCTGTATGTGCCAAGCAGATCCGCAGTATCGTCAAGCTGTGTGGCGAAATTGGCGATGTTGGCGTTGAAGGTATTCAGTTGCTCTTTGGCCTCGGGCTTGGACAGCTGATCGGCCAGCGAAGACGCGATTTCCAGCCCGGCCGAAGTGATGGTCTTAGCGAACGTGGTGTTGATTTCCGCCGCAACCTCATCCGTGCCCTCGTTGAGCAGATTCGGTGCCAGCGCGTTCTTCTTCTCGTTGCGGTAATAGGTCAGTTCGGCATGCTGCACGTCGTCGGAGAAGAAGGTCATCATGTCTTTGCTGAACGACTTCGGAATTACGATGGCCGCGTAGTATTTGCCGGATCGTGCGCCCTCGACGGCATCGGCTTTGGACGTGATCGTCCAATCGAGCTGAGTGTTGGCGCGCAGCGCGTTCACCACCTGATCGCCGACCGTGACTTTCACCGGGATCAGGTCGGAACGATACCCCTCATCCACATTCGCCACCGCGAATTTCAGGTTCTTCATATTCGAGAACGGGTCCCAGCATGCGGCCACGTTGAACCAGGTGAACAGGCCGGGAATCATCACCAAGCCGATCACGATGATGATGGAGACCACGTTGCTGGTCAGGCGTTTGATGTCGCCGGTAAACAGTTTCCACATGGTGTTCATCGTGCGTGCCTGCCTTCCTTGGTCGGCGGAATAGTGGGGATGATTGCGGTAACAGCGGCGCTCGGGTCCGCTTCTTCGTGGCGTTCGGCGGAGGTGTCGCGACGCTTGGCCTTATGCCCGTACAGCATGGCGCGGATCGACTCGTCGGAGAGGCTGCCGAGCTCGGTTTGGCGGCGGATGGAATCGCGCATGAATTCCACGACCATCAGGAAGCCCATGATGATGAGCACCCATGCCAGCCATGTGCCCATGACTACGATTTTCTCGCTGGTGGTCAGCGCAAACACGATAATGAGCGCGGCCGGCACCACGAATCCGGCAATAAGCGCACCCAGCAGCAGCCGGGGATAACGGTAGGCGAATTTGGCGGCCCGACG
>OGTL01000922.1_pt1 | contig 28285 bp, 17 predicted proteins | sample 1553601 | NCBI WGS metagenome assembly OGTL01 (sample SAMEA2580112, study PRJEB22360) | human gut metagenome | biome: human gut; feature: human-associated habitat; material: faeces | place: Denmark | collected 2008/2010 | reverse complement strand
GAAGATTTCTTCAACTTGTCGTATTTCTTTTGCAAATCTGCATATTTATAAGATAAAAAATTATACTTTCCTTTCAATGAAGAATAATTATCTTGTAAATCAATTTGATCATGAGCCTGATCCATATACAATGATCGGATTCTTTTATTCTCTGATGTCAAGTTTTTATTTTTGGCGGATAGTTTATTATTGGATTGTTTTATTTTATCATACTTATCTTGTAATTTAAATCGTTCAGATAAATTATAAGCATTAAAAGCAATACTAAGAATAAAACAACAAAACAAGACAATGGTAAATATTTTACTTTTGTTCTTCATTTAATCTTACCATTTATATTTACATTTATTACACTGATACGTTTTACCAACATTGGAACTTAGAATACCTAATGTTAAACCACCCAATATACGTGAACCTGATTTAATTCTTTTAATATCTGTACTTTTACAATTTGGGCAATGAGGCAGCGCTTCTTGTTGCTTTGCAATTTGCTCATTTCTTTGATTAATTTTTTCTTGATATTTTGGATTTGTAAGTGTTCCATAACCTCCTTCAGTCCACGGTAAGAAATTACCTTCTTTAATTTCTTGTAATATGCAGTATGCTGCGCTCGCTGAAATTTCAGCAGAATTTGCTATAGCATCTATACTAATTTGATCATCTACACCAGTTTCTATATTTGATAGTATTTCAGAGATGTCATAAACCTCGTGATTAATATTAATACTTTGGTCTGCCTTATATAATTCGTTGATTATATCCCATGTTGGACAACCACAATTTGGACAATGATCAGCTTTAACAGAAAATTCTTTACCGCATTCAGTACATTTTATCAAACTCATTCTTCATACTCCTTTTATAAACTTATTTAATTTGATTATATCATTATAAATATTGAAACGCAATCAATAGACCTATAACACTTTTGTCATTTAAAGAATTAGGTAATTTCGTTAATCAAGTTAAAAGTTTAAAAAAACTAAACCCATCTGATCTTAACATGCAAAATGAATTGTATAAAAACTTCGTAAATTCTTTTGCAAATTCAGGTTTAAACGCAAGTCAAGTTTACGATAAAATCTTAAAAAACGGCGGAGACTATTCACTAGCAGAAAACATTCTGCAATCAATTGGACTCTCTGACAAAGTGGAAGATATCAATAAACAACAAGCGTATGACGAGATTCAAAAACGAAAGAAAAAAATATCTTCTTCTAATAAAGTAGACACCCCTGATCTCTCTAAAGTTTCATCAGAAGCCCAAGCTACAAAAAAATCCCTCTCAGATCTTGGACAGGTCAATCTTGATAATGTAAATTCGAGCGCATCTAAACTTGGAGAAACATTTAGAACTGGTGTAACAAACGGTGTTGAAAAAGCCAAATCTGGCATTAAATCATTAGGATCAAACATAAAATCTGTGTTATCTGGTCTTGGTGCAACACTTAAATCCTATCTTCCTCTTCTAGCTGTGCTTGCTGCATTTGAAGGAATTAAAGCAATTCATTCTAACATGCAGAGTCAACGTAAAGATGAATTGAACGCAGGTCAGAAAAATCTTGATAAATACAATAAGAAGATTGATAAAAATAATAACAAGGTTAAGCAGGCTAAGAAATTACAGGAAGAATTCAATACTTTATCTTCTGGTGTTGACTCTAATACGAATGAAAATATTGGATTGTCAACAAGTCAATATGAGAGATATTTAGCAATCAAAAAAGAATTGGTGAAGCTAAATGGCGATCTTGTTACTGGATATAATTCAGAGGGCGAAGCTTTAATCAATAACAACACTGCTATTCAAAATACGATTGACAAATATCAAAAATTAGCAGATCAAAGCAAGAAAGATATTGCTAGTAAAAAGAATGTAAGTATCCAGAATGATTCTATGGCATTAAAAGCACAGAAATCATTATACGGAAGTACATTCGCTGACGAAAGTCTTGGCACAAATCTAAAACGCTCTTTGCCATATACGTTTAGATCAGCTAAAAATCTTGCTAAAGACGGATTAACCATGAACGAAGCATCCGTTAGACAATCTCTGTATTCTAATACAGATTTTCAAAAACAGGCTGCAAAAATTCTTGGCAAAGATAAAGTTGATGTTAGTAAATTAACATCTAAACAAATCCAAGAGCTTGCTAATAATTCAGACACTTTTAATTCTGAAGGATTTATCGGAAAGAATGACACAAAGAATCTCAAGAAATTATTGGCAGCTTCAAAGACGAATTACGATCAACTACAGAAATATTCTGATAGTTTTAGAAAGAACACTTTATCCAATATCTCTCAGGCGGTTGATGGGTATGATAAATTAGACCAGACAACAAAAACATTTGCATCTAACTTTATTTCAAATATGGACATTGATCCATCTAAAATGTTAGACACGGATTATCTTGATAAACAAGAAAAAACTGTTGAGAATCTTACTAAAAAACTTACTCAGAATAAAGACGTACAAGACCAAATCAAAGACTTCCAGAAAACACAAGCAAATGGAAAAATGAATGCCAACAAATGGCAACAAAACGTAAATGATCAGTTTACTGCGTTGCAAAAATCTACTGGCATTGATAAAGATACATTAGCATTAACCCTTGGTATTAAGCTTGATGATAAAAATAACGTCTTATCATCTACTGGTAAAGATATTGCCAAAATGCAGGAAACATTAAACAATACATTCAAAAATCAAGACATTTCTAAGTTTACAGATTCTTTGAATTTAAATGATTTGTCAAATGCATTTGATATTGTTACAGATAAGACAAATATATTTACTGGTTCTGTAGATCAGTTAAAAGAACGTCTGAAAATGTTGAATAGTTCTGCTGCTTCCGCCTCTTATACTGTAGAAGGATATAAAGCAGCGCTTGATACAGATGATGATGATTCTGCTTATAATACTCTTGTTTCTGGAATGAAGCAAACTAAAGAAGAGTATGATCAAGGTAAAGTTGGTACGGATCAGTTCAAAACATTTGCAGGAATGATGTCACCAACTGGCAAAACGGATGCAAAGAACTTTAAAGAGAATTATGATAATCTAAAGAAATATTTCACAGAAGATAATTCTGGTGTATACACTTTCTTTGATGATCTGAAAGCAAAAACGAATGACTCTGGTAAAGCTCTGGCTGACTTTGATAAGAAAACTCAAAAATGGAAAATCAATATTGACTCTACTGCTTCTGCTGCCAAGAAATTTGGTATGGGCGTGGAACCATTTGAAGCTTTACTTAATAATCTGAAAACATATGGATTTGATGTCAATTTCAGCTCTCTTACAAAACAGTATGAAGAAGCTCAGAATAAACTTGATAGTTGGGCTGAAACATGGCAGAAAAATGGTGGAACCGCAGGGGACGAAGAAGGACAGCGTATTGAGGCTTGGCGTCAACAAATTGATCAAGCAAAAGAAGCTGGTAAGGAAATTCCTGATACATGGACAAAGGTCATTGATTTTGAGGTCAATATTTCTTCCCTGCAATCACAAATCAAAGAAGCAAAAGATGAATACAAAGCTGCACAGTTAAATGGAGATACAGAAGCTCAACAGAAATCTATTGACAAGCAACTAACGGCTTCTGCAAATATTCAAGCTAAATTGACTGGTGGCGAAGATATCGGCAAATCTGGATTGACCAAAGGTATTAAAATACCTGTTGAAATCGAGACAAAAGCCAATGGCATTCAAAATGAAATTCAAAATCTTGTACAACAATACCAATCTGCTTCTGGACAAGACAAAATCAAACTAGGATTAAAAGTCGAAGCAAAGCGTGAAGAGTTGTTAAAAGAATTACAACCATATCTTGATCCTGAGACACTTAAAATTCTTGGTGATAATTCTGACGCTAAAAAGAAAGCGAAAGAAACTAAATCTGAGGCAGATAAAGTTCCAAAAGAAAAGAAGACTACATATACAGCTGATGCTTCTGGCGCTAAAAAAGGTGCAGAGGAAGCACAAAAAGCAGTGAATAGTGTCGAAGATGAGCATGTAACGCAAATTAAGACACAATATGGTATTGGTAAAAACGGTAAAGTTTCTCAAAAATCTACAAGTAATATGGTCAAGAATAATTACCTTGGTAATGCAATTGATCAAACAGGACGAGGAGCATATACAGCACCTAAACAAACAAGTGCTTCAAGTGGTAAAACTAGCAAACAAAGCAAGTCTGACACCTCTTCAAGTAAATCAGATACTACTACTGTTAAAGTAAATGTTAAAGGTAATGCTAAAAAGACCATTGACTCTCTCAAGAAATCTTTATCTAGCATGAAAGCCAAAAGCATTTCCATTAAGGTTAAGGGCAATGCAAAGAAAACCATTTCTTCTATTTCTAAGTCTCTCAAGAAGTTAAAATCTAAAAGCATTTCTATCAAAGCAAAAGGCAATGCGTCTTCTGTTATTAAAAAGATTGCTAGTGCTTTAAAGAAACTGAAAAACAAGAAAATTACTGTCAAAGTAAAAGACAGTGCTTCATCTAAAATTAGTAGTATTAAAGGGAAACTGAATGCATTAGGTAAGATGCATCCAACTCCAAAAGTTACTATCAATACAAGTGGATTGCCTGCTGTCGAAGCTGCAAAATCAGCGATCAATGGCTTACATGATAAATCTGTTAATGTATCTGTAAATTATAGCCAGAGTGGCAAACCAAGTGGTGTAAATGGCGCACATGGTATTGGTTTAGCACATGGATCAATGGTTTGGTCAAAAGCATTTTCTCAAGGAACGATTTCAAATCTGACAGATTTTGATGATTGGAACGGAAATGCGTTTGCGCATGGTTCAGTAAGAAAATTATCATCTCGTGCATTAGCAAGTGGCAATCTTGGAGCAGATTATTCTGGAACAACACTTACATCCGAATTGGGACCTGAGCTACTTGTCCGTGGAAACCGCTGGACTTTACTTGGCGAAAATGGCGCACAGTTTACAAACATTAAACGTGGAGATATAGTTTTCAATCATCAGCAGACAGCGGATTTACTTTCAAAAGGATCTACAAATAGTCGTGCTTCTATTAAAGGCGGTATGTCAGCATTTGCTCATGGTACTGCTTTTGCTTCTGGACATCGTGTTACTGGTAGTGGTGCGTTCCAAGGTGGCGCTGCTTCTGGATATAAAAAACATTCATCAGGTTCTTCTTCTACCAAAAAGCATACAGAATCCACTAAAAAGAATACGGAAGCAACGAAAAAGAACACAGATTCTAAAAAGAAAGACAGCAAAGCTACAGATAAAAGCACAAAGAAAAAGTCAAAATTTGCTATATTACTTGACAATATGGGTAAACAATTTGACTTTATTGCAATTGCGATTGATCGTGCAGCAACTGCTACAGAAAATTTTGCTAATATGATCAATGATTACGTGAAGCCAGAAGTTAAACAAAGTGCGCTTTGGAATCAATATAAATCAACTGGCAAAGAAATTTCTGTAAATCAGCAAGCAGCAAGCAAATATAAATCTGAGGCAAGTTCTTTTGCAAGCAAGGCAATTAAGACAGTTCCTAAGACAAAGAACAGTTCTAAGAAAAAGAATCAGAAACGATTACGGACATACTTTGAACGTGTGCGTAACGGTAGTATGAATATCAATACTATCAAGAATGATAACATGCGTTCTGCTGTGGAGTCCTATCAGAATTTATATGAGAAGTACCTTCAAGCTAATTCTGCTGCTCAACAGTTAAAGAACACTCAGCGTGATTTATTCAATCAATGGTTGAATATGCCTACTGAAAAGGCACAGAAAGCAATTGAAAACCTACAAAATTCCTATGATACATTATCTAATCGTTCTTCTGCTGCATCTACGGGAGAGTCTGGTGTTGCACGATTAGTTCAAACGTCAAACGATCAGTTATCCGAAGCGCAATCTAATGTTTCTTCTGCAAAATCTACTCAGAGTCGTGCCTCTTCTGCTAATAAAACAGCACAAAAGAAGGTTTCAAAAGCGACAAAGAGTCAGAAATCCAAGGCAAAATCTGCCACAAAAGCAGTTAGTAAGTCTGGATTATCTAAGAAAAAGAAAGCATCTCTTAACAAGAGTATTAAAGCAGGTAAGACAATTTCTACTAAGGGACTCAAAGGGTCTGCGAAGAAAAAAGCTACTGCTTATAATAAAGCGGTTAAGAGTACAAAGTCTGCAAAATCTTCTGCTGCTAAGACAAGTGCAAATCTATCAAATGCTAACAGTGCATTATATGATGCACAGGTATATCTGAAAAATGTGCAAGATTCTCAAGCAATTGCAAGTAATTATGCAGGTCAACCTGCTTACACATATCAGAATGATGTGTTGGACAGTCAAGTCAAAAATAAGAAGAAACAGTATGAAAATAGTCAGACTGCTGTAAGAGAAGCTAGTAAGAACCAAGCTAAATATCAGAAAGAACGTGAAAATGCACAAGCTAATAAGAATAAAGCTGATAGTGCAGTTAAGACCAAGGGTAATAATATTCTTAAGACCAAACGGGCTAAGAAATTATCTAATTCTCAGAAAAACGCAATCAAGTCTGGAAAAGAGGTTTCTTTAAAAGGAATCAAAGATAAGACTTTATTAAAACAGCTCAAGGCATATAATGTACAAGTCAAAAAAGCAAAAGACGCTTCTAATAAATTGGCGCAAGCTAAACAAAATGAAGCAGATGCTACAAATGCTTTAGCAACTGCAAATAAAAATGCGAATGATGCTGCTGCGGATTGGGCTGCTGAACAGACAAATGCTGCTGTACAATCTCAGGCTAATATTAAAGCATATTATGATGCGAAAGCTAATATGGAAGCCACAAATAGTAGCAATGCTTCTTCTGCTGCCAAGTTGAAACAAGCAAAAGGTCAAGACCTTGATAGTGCTGATTACCAGAATCAGATCGATGCCAATGAAAGACAAACACAGATCATCGATGAAGAAGCTGCAAAAATGCAAGAGAATCTGAACAATAAACTGAACGATGGTTCTATTAAATATGGTTCTCAAGAATGGATGCAGATGCAAAACGAAATCAACGCTTGTAAAGGTAGCGCAGATGATTTAAGAACTTCTAACGAAGAACTTAAAAATAGTATGCGTGACGATATTTATTATCGTGGCTTTGAACGTGCTATTAAAGCGGCTCAGAATTTACAAAATTCACTTACAACGATATCTTCTCTGATTGATGAAGATGCAATGTTTGATGATGACGGAAATCTGACTGATTATGGTACTGCTGCTATTGCAACAAATATTGCTAATGTCAAATCTGAAAAAGAAGAATTGAATCAATTAATGCAAGAACGTGCCAAAATGGCTGAGCATCGTGATGAATATTCTGACACAGAATGGGCTGACGCAATTCAAAAGAGTGATCAAGATATTGCGGACGCCGTTAAGAGCATTAAGTCTGCCGAAGATAGTGTGACAACTATTCTGAAGAATAACGCAAAGCAGAAATTAGATGCGATTAACAAGACTATAGATGCTTATAAAACTAGCCTATCCACAGAGAAATCCTACTATGAATATGACAAGCAGTTAAAATCTTCAAACAAAGAAATTCAAATTCTTGAAAGCAAACGGAAAGCCTTGGAAGGAGTCAATACGGCAGAAGCTAAGGCTCAAAAAGCACGTTTGGATGCAGAAATTCAAGAAAAGAAAGATTCTCGTGATGATACAGTAAAAGATCATATTTATAATCTTCAAATTGACGGACTTGATAAATTAAGCACACAGCTGAATGATGATTATGAGAAATACTGTAAAGAGTTATCTTCTTCTGTCGATAAGATTGAAGAAACGTTTACTTCTTTATCTGGAACAATCAGTTCAGAGGGTGCAAAAATTGATAGTACGATTACTACTATCTTAGGTCATTATGGTGTTAAACCAAGTGATCTTGGACTAACAGATAGCAAAGTCACAGGTTATGCCCAAGGTGGATTAGTCAAATCTGTACATAAGAACGGAGATGATGGTCTTGCTTCTCTCGCAGTAGGTGAGGAAGTTGCTACTGTCGATGTTGTTAATCTAGCAAATAAAGTAAGACAAGACAAGGTATTAAATGCCTTAGCAAATGGACATATGCTGAACGGAATGACTATGGATGGAATTGGAACAACGGAAATCAATGTCAATTTTGGCGAAGCTATTGGTGCAATTAATGTTCCTTCTGGAGTATCTGACGAAGAACTTCAAAGAATCGTTAATGAATCTTATAAATATACTTCTCAAAAAGTTACTCGTGATATGGCTAAAATCGTTGGTCGCAAACGTCCAGTTTAAACCTTATATAATAAGGAAGAAACAGGTTGAGCGGTGCGTAGAAATACGCACTCTTGCCTGTTATTTTTATGCAAAAATTTATACAGAAAGGAGATTACATATATGTTGTCATTTGAATATAATGGACAATCTACAAAAACAATCTTAGATACACCTCTGATGGTCGTGCAGTTTGATGTGACAAATGACATCACGGGATTTTCACGAGAGATTGTTAAAGGTGAAAAAACAATGTTACGTCAGGAGACAAATCATTATGGTGCAATGTATTCTGATGAAAGCACATATGAATTTTACCTCGTAAAAGAAAACGGACATGGATTTACAAATTCAGAGCAGAGAAAAATTAATAAGTGGTTGACTTCTCCTACTCTTGTAAAACCATTGACGGGAATTGCAGATGATAAAGAGACTGTTATTTACAAAGGAATCTTTCAGAATATCGGATGGAAAATGATTACATGTAAACTTGGGCAACTTGATGCAGTTCAATGTAGTTTCGTTTGTGATACCCCCTTTATATGGAAACACTATGAGATTTCTGGCGAAGTCGCAACAAGTAATAAATTCTCAACAAACATCTTTGTAGATAGTGATGATACGGAGTATGAGATTTATCCAAAGGTAACGATCACTTCTCAGACAAGCCAAACAGTAACAATCGAAGTTCGTGATGAGAACTCTATGTCGGTACTGTGCAGACCTACTTTACCAGTATGTATTGATTGTAAACATTGTATGGTAACAGATGGAACTGTAACAGGATTGACTAATTTTGAAGATATTGGATGGGCTGATGTTGGAAATATTTCGTGGCTTAAACTGCATGATGGATATAATGTGATAAATATTACAGGTGCGTGTACTTATAAAATCGAGTTCGATGTGCCACAGAAACGGATCGGTGATCTGTTATGATTAAACACAATGCAAAAATTTATTTATGCCGTCCTGACAGAACTGTTATCTGTGCCTTAAATGGAGTGCAGATTAAGAGCGTTGAGTACGAACAGCAATTAAAAGATTTTAACCATCTTACATTTAATGTAGACAGATATATAGACGTTGATGGTGAATACGTTGAATCTTCTGGCTATGAGAAACTAAAAGATCATATGACGATTTATCTTGAAGGACTTGACTATTTTCAGCTTCAAGAACCTTCTCTGCAAAATGATAATGGTAGATATGAATACAAGGCATGTGAAGCGTATTCTGATGAGAAAACCTTTGAAGATAAAGATATGAAAGGATTGTCTTTCAACAAAGGTACAACAGACTCTATGGAAATGTTGGCTACAAATAACGTAGACGATATGGGTTATGCGAAAGAATACATCACATTTTGCAACGACAGAAACCATGAATTGTCATTGATGCATCTGGTGTTAGAAAAAGCTCCAGGAGTACCAGGATGGAGTGTCGGTTACATCGATCCTGCAATAAAGAACGAAAAATATTCGTTTGAGGCAGATAATACCAATGCCTATGCGTTCCTTAATACGACTGTTGCCAATGTTGTAAAATGCGTATTTTATTTCGATACAATCAATAGAACGGTAAGTGCGTATGCCAAAGAAAACATAGGAAAAGACACGAATATCTTCATTGGATGGCGTAATGCACTTAATATGCTCAAAATGACTCCGCAGGCAGATACAATGTATAATGCTCTGACAATTCAAGGTGATGAAGAGTTAGATATTACGAGAGTCAATTATGGTCGAAGTTATATCTATAATCTTGACTATTATTTGACGACAAACTACTTTCCTCAAGAAACTATTGATAAGGTCATAATATGGCAAAAGTGGCAAATTGATAACCACGCTAAATATATTGAGAACGGAAAGAAGTCTGCGGAATATCAGGCAAAGATTGATGAGATTAATTATCGTGTGCCAAATGATGGAATCCAGATTGCTCAATATAAAACAATGGATCAAGAAACTCTTGAGAAAACTCTAAAAATGTATGAGCAGATGCTTACTACAATCCAAGTCAGTGTTGATACAAGAGATGATCATGAGAAAGATTCAAACGGAAATTATACAAAATGGGATAAACCAGACGATATTCAAAACCGTGTATACAAACCTTGGACTACTTCTTCTGGCGAAGTTGATCATAAAAAATATCTTGCTTTGTTAAAAGAAAGCAACAAAGGATATTATACATATCAAGAATTAAGAGATTATATTATTCCAAATATTAAGGTGGCAATTCAAAACTTGCATTTAGCCGATGATAAGAAGATTGATTATAATGATGAATTTGAATCAAACTGGGATTTATATGGAATAAAAGAGCTTGAAGGCAAACGTGACGAATACAAAAAACAGATTTTAGATATTCTTGCTGCATATCAAAAAGAATGGAATCAACTTACTGATGAAGAAATTAGTAAGGCTGGCGTAAAGGATGAGAAAACCTACAATGTATTCCATAAGAATTTTATTAAGTACAAAAATTGGCTTGGCGATGAAAATACAGAAGGTTCACTTTTACATAAATTAAAAGAGTTAAATGCACAGGTCGACGAACTTAAAACTCAAAAGAAACCATATGACGATGTCATGACAGATATGAATGTTCATTCTGGACTCAATGATCCACAATTTGGATTGACAGATAAAGAATATACTGCTGTAATGAATATTGTTCGTATGGGAGATTATACAAACAATAATGTCTTTACTACTTCTCTTGATGACGCAATAACATCTTACGAGCATTGCGAAGAATTATATCAAGATGGATTAAAACGTATCTCTGAAACTTCTCAACCACAATATCAAATTGAGACTTCTCTCGATAACATTCTTTCATTAAATGAATATGCAGATGTAGATTCAGATAATAAACAAGGTTGGCATAATCAGTTTACGGTCGGTAACTTTATTCGAGTTGGCGTGCGTGATGATTATGCCGTTAAGTTAAGATTATTGACAGTTGCATATAATCCTTGCACAAAAAGTTCGGAAATTAGTGTGACGTATACTAACATGATCACGAGTCTAACAGGTAGAGATGATTTTTCTTATCTATTTGATGATACTGCTGCTTCGCAGAAAAATAGTATTTCTGTCGGAACAGGCGATTCCAAAGATTCTGTTGAGTATATGACTAATATGCTTCAGAGAATGACGAATAGTTCTTTGTTTGGAAATGCAGTGAACAATAGCGTACAAAATGTATTAAGCGATCAAGGAACAATCAACAAATTGTTCGGGGATTATCTGGAGTATAAAGTAATTCATGTCGGGAACATCATAGGTGACAAGGCAGAGTTTAATGAGTTGTTTAGCAAATATATTAACTCAGAATATATTGCTGCTAATTCGGCTGATATTAAAAAGTTAAATACAGACGTTGCCAATATTAATTCTGCAATCATTGGCACTTCTTCTACAGAAACAGGTATCGTATTCAACCTTTCCTCAGCAAATGCTAAGTTTGACTCTGCATGGATCATTAATGGTATCGCAGGGAAAATGACGATCGGTGACTTAGCCGCAGGCGATATTACAATCTCTGACACAATGCGAATCTTATCTGAGAACGGCAATTTTATAATGAACGGGTCTGCCATGCAATTCTTAGACACTGAAGGCAATGTTGGAATTCAAATTGGTTATGATACAAATAAAAATCCTAGCATTATTATCAAAGACGATAAAGGTGCAACAATCATGACAAGTCAAGGCATTACTAAGGATGCGATTGCTGATGGATTGATTGTGAATAATATGCTTGGAGATAAATCTGTTTCTAAAGATAAGCTGAACTTTCCTATCGTTGAAGCGAACGCACAAGGCGGAGTTGATATTACACAGATTTATGATGGCAAAGGCGGTTTGTGGGGAGTTGAGTATACGACATTTAAGGAAAGTGTAAATAGTACATTGGATGACTGGGATACTAAGATGGATGAAATGGGATATGAAATCTTCATGACCACTTCTGCTGGCAGAACACTTGGTAGAGGAATTAATGAAACAGTAGCAACTGCTCATTTAACTAAAGATGGACAAGATGTTACAGACGAGTGGGATGAATCTCATTTTGCATGGAAAAGAGAATCGAGAGATACGAGTGGAGATTCTTATTGGAATGAAGCTCATAAAGGGAAAAAACAAATAACTATAACTAGAGACGATATATATTTTGGAGCAGCTATTAAGCTGCTTTTTGTGGTTGATGGAGAAACTGTCGCATCAACAAATTAATTAAAGGAGGAAATAACCTATATGGGAAAAATACTAGCATGGACAGAGGGCACCTTTGTCGATTTAACAGATGGAAAGCAGATTCAGGCTTATTTAAATTATAATCAGCCATTGACAATACAATACGATCCGAACCAAGCTCAGAACTATGCACCAGACTGGGGAACAAATAAATTAACTATCACACCAGTAATTCTTGTGGACAATGAAAGAGTTGCACCAAACGCAAATGGAATGTCAATCATTTGGCAACGTAGAGTGGGTTCTGGATCGGCTACAAATTTGGTAACAGGCGAGACTGTTTCTTCCGGTGTATTAAATGTAAGTAAAAATATGATGGTTGCTGGATCTGTGGAGCTTTTATCGTATATTTGTACAATTACTTATACAGATCCAGATACAAAACTTGTAGCAGAAACACAACAGCAGATCACATTCAGTCTTAACAAGAATGCATTGGAGCTTTCAGAATGTTCTATTACAGGTGAAACTTCATTTAAATATAATGGTTCTGGAAAATTAGTATCTGCTTCTTCTATTGCATTAACAGCCAACTTAACAAATTGTACATTAAAACAATGGCAATATAAAAAAGCAGATGGGTCTTATGCGGTTTATCCAAACTCTGGGACAAGCACTACATTAACTGTCAAAAACACTGATGCTGTATTCTTCAATGAAGTTGCAACAATTAAACTCGTTACAAACATGGACGGGCTAATTGATATTCATCAGATTCAAAATGTGCGAGATGGTGCCGCAGGTAGCGATACTTATACTTGTCAAATGACTAATGATGTATTTTCTGTTTCTTGTACTTCTTCAGGCACTCCAAAAACAGGTGCCTTCACAGGATGTGATTCTGCAATGGCTATCTGGAAAGGTGGTAACGACGATACCGCAAACTGGAATATCACAGCTACTCCAAGTACAGGTGTAACAGGATCTTTTGATTCTGATACACACAAATATACTGTTACAGGCTTAACAGTAATGTCAGGATATGTTGAATTTATTGCAACAAAAACCGGATGTGCTACTATCACAAGACGATTCAATATACATAAAGATACATCTGGAGCCGATGGAAAAGATGCACAAATCTTCGAAATTTCATCTGATGTTGCGGTTATGAAATTAAATGCTTCTGATGTCTATGTTCCAACAAGTGTTAAGTTCTCTGGAACAAAAAGAGTTGGAAATGCTACGGTTGCGGCAGCATATTCTGGTAGATTTAAAGTATACGAAACAACAGATGGAACACAATATAACCTAAAATACACTTCTTCATCTGATCAAACTGCTATTACATATACTCCATCTTCAACATCTGTGAAAATCATTAAAGCAGAACTTTATGTATCTGGAAATACAACACAACTTTTAGATAGTCAGACTGTTGCTGTTGTCCCTGATGGTCATAAAGGTGAAACTGGTGCAGCTGGTAAGGATGCGGTTGCAGTAAACTTAGGAAACTTTCATGATAGTATTCCTTGCGATACAGGTGGAAAATCTAAGGAAGCTAGAGATATTACAATTCCATTTGAATGTAATAAAGGTGGAGTCAGAGTTGCAGGAACAGCAACTGTTGGAACATTACCTAGTGGAGTAACACTAAAAACAAATACAGCAGCTACGGCTTCTGCTGATGGGGTAATTGTACTAACTGTTGCAAAGGGCGCAGTACTATCTAGTACAGCCAACTCAGGAGAAATTACAATTACAATTACAGCTGCTTCAGTAACAAGAACTTTTAAATTTTCATGGTCTAAATCTGTACAGGCACTAAATGGTACAAGTGCTGTATTGTTACAGGCTTACCCTCAGGGAGATGGGTTAATTTATAATGGTAACAATAATGTTGTCCTACAAACTTTATTACAAAATGGAACAACCGCTGTAACTGCTTCGAGTTATCAATGGGCAAAATTTACAGGAAAGGGATATACAAATCTTGAGGGTAAAACACAATCTACATTGACAGTAACGCCAGATATGATTGATTCATTTGCGTCCTTTAGAGTTTCCGCAGTCTATGGTGGAAAAACTTATAACGCATATAGTGTGGTTCAGGATAAAACAGACCCATGTACAGCTACATTAAGAAGTTCTATCCCTATGACAATTAAAAATGGACAGGGAGCTGGTGGAGCATGGATTCAGGTGTTAAGAAATGGAGTGGAAATCGACGCTCCTAAATCAACTGATTTCTTTACAAAAGCACCAAGTAATCCTACAAGCGGAGATTTTTATTATGCGGTAAATACGTCTGCAAAAACTGTAACTTTAATGAAATACGATGGTTCTAAATGGGCAGCCGCTCCATCCAGTGATCAGGCAACATTAACATATAAGTGGTATAGAAAAAATGCACAAGGAGAATCACTTGATACAACAACTCCTTATGCAACAGGGAAAGCTATCTTTGTAGATAGTTCAGTAATTCAAGGAACAATGAGTTTTGATGTAGAAATTTCAGAACCTTAAAAGCAATGGTATGTGTTTAAGTACAGGATCATTGCTTTTTTGATTCTGTGCTTAAATAAAGGAGGAAATTATACGTGAATAAAACTATTGCTTGGGCGGAAGGCACATTTGTTAACGTGGCGGAACCTTTCACAGTCATGTTAACAAATGAAGCACAGCAATTCGCCACAGATTCAAATAGAAAAGTAACTTCCGCACAAAGTTACTATACAGACATTATTGTTATTCGTGGTAGTCAGGAGCGGACTGATTACACAATTGGAAATATTACTTCTGGCAGTGGGATTACTGTCAGTAAGAGCAGTAAAAGAGTTACATTTAGTGTGAGTGCTGGTACTACTATCGGTGCCGATACGGGAGTAATCGAGATTCCTATTACGCTTGATGGGCAGACTGTTAAGAAACAGTTTTCCTGGAGTTGTGGGAAACAAGGACCCCAAGGTGTTCAGGGTAAAGATGGTACATCTATAAAAATCACATCTAAATCAGTCACATATCAAACGTCAACTTCTGGCACAACAACACCTACAGGAACGTGGTCAACTACTGTTCCTATGGTCAACAATGGGCAATATCTTTGGACTAAAACTACAGTACAATACTCAGATGGTAATAAAACGGAAGCGTATTCTGTATCTTACAAAGGTACAAATGGTACAAACGGAACTTCTGTGACCGTAAGTAAAACAGAGGTTACTTATCAAGTTAGTACAAGTGGAACTACTGCTCCTACAGGTACATGGAGTACAACAATGCCAAGTTGCGATCAAGGACAGTATTTATGGACTAAGACTTATGTTAAGTATTCAGATGGGAAAGAGACTACTTCTTATAGCGTTAGTTATAAGGGGGTTGATGGTGAGAAGTTCGCATTTAATATGCTGAGAGAAACTAATCAAGGTAGTAAACATTGGGTTAATATGGGAGCATCTGGAAAATATTCTGTAGAATCTATTACTACGGAGGACAGTATAAATGCTGTAAAATTAATATGTACAGAACCAATTGCATCTAATGAATGGCAATTTTGCGATTTTTCAGATTATGAGATGCTTAAGAGTTTAAAAGCATCAACTACTTATACTTTATCTTACGATATTAAAGCAAATAGATCAGGGAAAATTTTACACAATATCAAAACTGGCGGTGGACAAAAAGTGTTCTTTGCGAATGATATTGCTTGTAAAGTTTTAGGGAATGAAACATGGGAGCACGTTTCATTAAAAATGACAAGCGGTACAACATTGCCAAACTTAGATGGACAGGTAATATATATGTTTGGTGACGCCCTTTCAAAAGTTGGTTATTCAATCATCAAAAATCTCAAACTCACAGAAGGTATAGTAGACACACCTTGGGCACCTCATCCAGAAGATCTCGAAGGTCGTGGAGTTTCTGAAACAGTTCAATACTACCTAGCAACATCTCAAGCTTCTGGAGTAACTTCTTCTACTTCTGGTTGGAGTACAGACATTACAACTCAAAAACTCACTGCGGATAAAAAATATTTATGGAATTGTTATCAGACTAAATATTCAGATGGCACGAGTGAACCTATCAGCACACCTAAAGTTATTGGTGTATATGGAGATAAAGGAACGAGCACAAAGATTATTAGAACTTCGTATGAATATACCCAAACAAATATAGATAAGTTTTCTACTTCTGGTTATTCAGGAGTTTGGGGAGTAAATGATGCTACAACAGGACTGAAAGTTGGAGACAGTGTGTTATTAAAAGTTAAGAACACTACAAAAGGTTCTGATTGTTTAATCTTTGCAAATATTACTGCTATTCCAAGTAATTATAGTCTGACTTGTACAAGCTACGGGGTTATTGATAATGGGTCTGATGGTCAAGACGGTGCAGGATTCCATTGGAATTTATTAAAGTATTCTGGTGATTTGTCAAAACAAGTTCTTGGTGGTGCAGGAACCTACACTGCTACAGTAGAATCAATTGAAGACAAGACAACTCCTAGCGGACAAGCAGAAAAAATCACTTATACTGTTCAAGGTACTGGTGGTAAATTTATTCAAACAGGTAAATATATTAAAGAGGGTGACATCAAACAAGGTAAAACTTACACTGTTTCTGTATGGTGCAAATGTAGCTCAATTAAAAGCACTGGTGTTATTAATGCTGAGTTCTTAGATAATAAAACATATGTAAACCCTACATTATCTACTGAATGGCAACAGTATGTAGTTACAGGTGTGGCAAATAAAGATGTTACTTCTACTTCTTCAGCTTCTGCTATTTCTTTCTAGTATAACGATAATATGTCAGTTGGAGATATTTTCTATATTTCTTCTCCTAAAGTTGAAGAAGGTGACAAAGCTTCGCCTTGGTGTACAACTTATGAAGAAACTCTTGCCAAAAACCTCACTATCACACCTTCATCTCAATACTTTAAGTCTACAGACGGTGGTAAGACATTCGCACCAAACACAATTACAATCAAACCTACTATTCAAGGAGAAATCAGCTTTGGTAAATGGCAGTATTCTATTGATGGTGGAGTTAGCTTCGCTGATGTTGTGAGTGGACAGAAAGGCTTGGCGGTCAGTAATAATGTGTTGACTGTTAGCAAAGATAGTAGTTTATACAGTGATGCTGTAACTATGATTACTTTCAGAGCGGTTGCCGATGATAGTAGTTTTTATGATACTTGTAGTATTGCTAAGATTTATGATGTGAGTGATATTGGTGATGGTAGGAATTTACTTTGGAATAGCAATTTTGCTAAGACCGATGAAGCCATTACTGGAACAACGAATAGTTGGGGGTTACATACTAGAGGAACGAATCTTGTTGCTTCAATTGACACTTCAACAAAGCATAATGGGTTCAACACGTTAAAGACTGTTAGTGCCGCCAATGGCGATAAGAATTCAAGTAATGACCTCGAATGGTTTGCATGGGGTATTTCTGAAAGGACTTCTGACAATCTTCATTCCAAAAATCAAAATTATACATTATCATTTTACGCAAAGGCGAGTGTTACGACTGATTTTATTGTTAGATGGGGATATGATGCCTATGGTGCGGATACTACAAGAACACTTACAACCAATTGGCAAAAGTATGAAATCAAATTACATCAAGCAACAAGTGTATATAGTATAACCATTATCTTTAAGCTTTTAACAGCTGGAACTGTTTGGCTTTCTGAGTTTAAACTTGAAAAAGGCTCTTCTGCAACAGGTTATTCTACTGCTCCAGAGGATCTTCAAACAGCGATTTTATCTACAAAATCAGAAATATCTGACGTGAGTTTAAAGGTGGATAACAACAAGCAAGCTATTGAGCAAAGAGTGGAAAAGACTACTTATCAGCAAGATTTGAACTTGGTCAAAGGTGATATTAGCAAAGCAAACGAAGGACTGAATAAATGGAGATATGAAATTTATCCTAAGAGTTTGTTTGCAAGTGAATATCAAGGCAAGAGTACAATGGATGTATTTGCTAAGAATACAAATCTTACACCTAGCCAGAGTGTGTTGATTAATGATACGGATTTTGGGAAAAGCTGGGCTTACGGAGATAACTATATTGGCTACGCTCTTACTTTTGTGAAGTTCTCTGCTGCTAAAAGTATTGCGATTACATTTAAGCATGACGATGGAGCACATTTGTACTTAAATGGCAAATTAATTGGCGGAGATGATACATGTAATACTGGTAGTGGGGAATCATTAACGCTTAGTTTTATCCAAGGTTGGAATTGTCTTGAGGTAGTTTTAAATGAAAAATCTGGTGGTGAATATATTGGATTAGGTACTACTATTTCTGCTATCTCAGAATGCCAATTAATGAATTGTTACTACGGTACTCCTGTCGCTAGACAGTCTCACATTACAAATCAGCTAGTAGAAAATACGACTAATATTGATGGTGTTAGCGGTAGCGTACAAAAAGTTATGAGCACTGTTGGTGGTTCTAGTAAAATTGATGAGTTTGTGAACAATTATTCTACATGGAAAAAGAAAGTCGATGGTATTGAGACTAGAGTTGGCGAAACTTATACGACTAAAAGTGATTTTAATGGACTTGAGATTGGTGGAAGGAATTTACTAAAACAATCCTCTATGATTGGGGAAAAGCTTATATGTGATGGCTACACTAGTTGTAATAACTGTAATATAGCAGAATATACAAACGAAGGATTTCATATCATAACGCCAACTACAGGTAATGCAAATAACGGAATTGCATTTTGTTTTTATAATTTTACAATACTGGGAATTAATGGTGGAGATACAATAACTTTTAGCTGTGATATAAAAGGAACGAGTGATTCACATGCTCCGTTTGTAAGTATTCGCATCTCAGATAATAATTGGTATGGATCGGATGTTATACAACAGAATACCAGTGTAAGTATTTCTTCTAGTTGGCAAAGAGTGTCAACAACAATAACTGTGCCAACGGGATTGTCTAATAACCACATGTGGTTAGCGATTCACGGTAATTATCAGTCTGATTTGTATATAAAAAACTTTAAGCTTGAAAAAGGTAATAAAGCAACCGATTGGACGCCTGCTCTTGAAGACAATGAAATCAACGGACAGAACTTAGTAAGTAACTTACCTACTAATTGGGAACAAGGTAGTGTCCAATGATAATACAGGATCGATTTATTCTGGAATAAAAACTGCCACAACAACACGTTTACGTGTTAAAGATGTATTCTCAGTTTCTGGAAATGTTACTATTTCTGCTGGCGCTTCTACTAACTCATCTAAGGAAGATTTGAATTTCTATTATGTACTGTTTGATGTAAATAAAAAAGAAATTTCAAATTCAAGCACATGGCAATCATTGACAAGTGCCAAAATAATCAATTGTGGCGATGCTAAATACATGGCAATTATTCTTAGATGGGGTTCTGCAACTACAATGATGAATCCTTCCGACATTTCACAAATCCGTCTAAAGATCGAACGTGGCACTTCTGCTACACCTTTCACATTAGCACCAGAAGATGTAAATGGAAAGATCGTAAATGTAGAAACTATTGCTAATCAGACCGCTAAGAAGTTTGAGTGGATTGTTAAGGGTGGAGATAGTTCTAGTAATTTTACTTTAACTGATCGTGTTGCTGATCTTGTTGCTGAGAGGATTAACTTCAAGGGGTTGGTTACGTTTAGTGGGTTAAATACAGATGCCAAAAACGAGATTGGAAAAGTAGCACAGAGTAAAGTCGATGGTTTAGAAATTGGTGGCAGGAATCTAATTATCAACAGCAATCTTTCTAGGACCTTAACTAACGTAACTAACGATGGATGTTCAAACATGACTGTTGTTTCTGATTCTGTATATGGACATGCTTTAAAGTTTACTGCTGTTAACCAAAGAAGAGTTTTTTGGGCTACAAGTAATGTATGGGTAAAAAATAAAACTTACACTGTTTCGTTTGTAGCAAAATCAAGTGTGACAGGGCAAAAAATTCGACCAAGTAGATCAACAGCAGATTGGGGCGATGATATTACTCTAACAACTTCTTATGCTAGATATACAACAAAAATTACAAGCCTGGACACGAACGCAGGAGGTACATTGTCGTTTAGTTGTACAAACGCAGTGGGCGATATTACGATTACAAATGTCAAGCTTGAAGTTGGTAATAAAGCTACAGACTGGACACCTGCTCCTGAAGATGTTTCTCAGGATGCAACTAATAAAGCAAGTCAAGCTTTAACAGATGCCAAAAACTACTCTTCTAATGCTGTTAACTGGGTCACTAATAATGGTTCATCAACAACGAGCCTTAACTCAATGGTTAAAAAATGGACAGATGGGGCAGTAAGCGATACAGCACAGATTAACGGTGGATGGATTAAAGCGAATACTATTACTGCTAGTAAGATAGCATTAGCTGACTTTACGAACTATTCTCAGTTGACCAGAGATACAGCAGATGCATACGGATTCACAGTGACTGACGATACAGATGGTACATGGTTTAGTACGAAAAATATTAAGCGAGATCAGTTTATTTCTGAAATATTCCCTTGCAATGGTGGTGAAAGTTATCTTATCGAATATGATATTTCCACCAATGCCAAGGGAGCAAATAATTCAACTGACACTAAAAATTATATTGGTGTAGCTATTGGTGTTTATGGATATACAGGAACTGTTGGTTCTAATGGGCTTCCAAACAAAGCAACAAATATTTGGTATGCAGATAGAATTACTGGATCTGAAACCGCTCCATCAATACATGTAAAAACTACAATTACTACTTCTACAGCTACAAAACAATTCCGAGTATTTTTACAATCAAACGGATATTACTTTGAAGGCACAACAAAGATTAGAAATTTATCTGTTCGTAGAATGTATGGCGGAACTCTTATCGTAGACGGTTCTATCACAGCAGACAAAATCGCAACAGATGCCATTAAATCTCGCAACTACATCTCTTCTGGTGGTACACAGGGATCATTTTTGAATCTGAGCGATGGTAGTTTTCAGAGTCCTAATTTGAGTTGGGATTCAAATGGTAATTTGATTGCCAGTAATGCGAACCTGAGTGGGCTGATTAATGCCACAAAAGGTACAGTCGGTGGTTGGAATATAGCAACAAATGGTTTATATTCTGGTATTGACGAAAATGCTATAAAAATATATTCTGCTACGACTTACGATGCACAAACAATGTATCAAAAACAGAAAATACAAGATTCATTCATTTTATCTCAAAAATATATAAATCATTTTGTTTCGCAGCAAGTATCTGTTGGACATAATATTCCTTATTGGCAAACAAGATCATTTATATATAATGATTCCCAAATACAACTTGCACAAAGTGATTATTGTATAAATACTTCTTCAGCTTCGAATTATGATGCACAATATAGTCTAAAAGATGGGTATATAAGTGCTACTCGTATTTATATGGAACAAAACATTACACAAGTTGGCGGAGATGTTATTAATTCATCATTTAGCATAGGTTTAGATAGCATGATGGGGTGGTGTTCTATACAGTCTACTAAGGGGATAAATATATATGGAAATTCTTCAAGGGCGTTATACGTTCAATCAAATGATACATCTAAATATAATGCTCTTGAAACAGAAGGAGATGTCGTGGTGAACGGCAAAATTCATGCGGTTTCTGGCGACAATAAAATTCAGCTAAATTCAGATAATAACGGATCAATTGAATTATATGGGAATACTCCATTTATTGATTTCCATAGTGCGTATAGTAGTGCTGACTATACTTGCCGAATTATAGCAAATACGCCAGAACAGTTGCTTGTATGTGGCAAACTACGTTGTGATTCCAATATTATTTCAAACAACGATCTTATTGCAAATAGTTGGGTTTATGCAGGACAAAACGCACATTATACATGGCAAAACCAATTGGATTGTTATTTTTCATGTGGATATTATAATAACACAAACAATGTTTACTATTATGCTGGATATCATGCTTTTTACGTAAATAATGACTCAGGCTCTGGAATGATGTATATCAACACAAATGGCGTTACTTCTCGTGTAGGCTTTACAAAGACCTCAGACGAACGCATCAAAAAGAATTTTGAATCTTTTGATGATAATATTATTGATGCTTATATGAACATCGAACCAGTAAAATATCAACTCAAACAAAGTTCCAATGATAATTATCACTTTGGTTTTAAGGCACAACATGTTGATAAGGTATTTAGTGATTATGGAGACACTTACAATGAGTCATTTGATATTTGCACTTCTCGACCTATTGATCCCGACAAAGCAAAGGAACTATATGGTGTAGACGACATGACAGAAGAATATGGACTTCGTTATGACGAACTTATCGCTCCTACTACTTATATGGTACAGCATATTTATAAAGAATTAGAATCAACAAAAGGTGAACTTGCCAAAGTCAAACAAGAAAAAGCAGACCTAGAAACTCGATTACAAGCAATCGAAGCAAAACTTAGACTTTAAGAACTGATAAACAACTAAATAAAACATAAATTTGATCGTACATAGAGCAGTTTTCGGACTGCTCTTTTTGTATGCAATTTTACAGAAAGAAAGGTGAAATACATGGTATACACAGTTAAATTAGATAGCTCTGACGACAAAGTATTTAATCTTATGCAGTTTAACAGCATGACATTTGATATGGAATGTAAGCTTGTCGTTTGCACAGATGATCTAAAAGCAGTTAAATCAGCATTTACAAACTTTAAAACATTAGACATCTACAGAGATGATGTGCAGATTGCAACTTATACATGCTTTAACAATTATAAAGAAATCTCTTTACAACAGGGATTATATAACAACTCCAATGGAGAATGGGAAGATGCGCTGATTGTATCTCTTACAAGAGCAAATATTGTAGAACAGGTACAGCGACTTGATGAAAAAGTCAATCAGGTTGTTGATATTAACACACTGACTCTTGATGAATACAAGAACTATTTACAGGAGAAAAACAAAACTGCTCTCGCTGAGTTCTTAGCAGATCAGAGCGTGGAATTCAATGGTAAGCCTTATGGAGTATCTGAAGAAGATCAGAATGAAATGGCTCTGAACTTTATGCAGTATCAAGCTCTTACTACTGCTGGTCAGCAAGTAACTCTTGAATGGCATAGTAAGAAGAGTGCGTGTGAAACATTCACTGCTGAGGAATTTGTGCAGTTAACAGCAATGATCAAGGCATTTGTCTATCCTTACTTTCAGCAGATGAATGTCATCAAACAACAGATTTTCAGTTCTACTAGCAGAGAAGAATTGGACAAGATTGAAATTAAGTATGAAGTAATTCCTGTGCAGTCAACAGAACCTACTACTCCTTCAGATGGAAAAGATTCAACTACGACTGATAAGACAGATGAAACAGGAAAAGATTCAGTTACGACTGAAGAATAATTAGTTTAACAGAGAAAAGGAGAAAATTAATATGGAAATGACAAATATGCAGGCAGATATGATCTTAGGACAGTTAAATACAATTTATGCATTCCTTATGAAAAACAGTGAATTAGTACCATGTACTTTAAGTGCTGGGCTTGCCAAGAATATTAGAAAGATTCAAGAAGAGCTGAAGGAATATTTTGAAGAAAAACGCAAACTCTTACAGAAATATGATATCACTACTGATGCCCAGATCAATAGCACAGAGAACGGACAGAAATTCTTAGCAGAGTTTAATCCTTTAAGCATGGAAAACTCAGGGGTTGAGTTCCATAAGATGAGAATGACTTTTAGCGAAGTTTGTGATGTTATTGAGAATTGTCAAGGAATTCTTGAGGGAGACATCATGATTTTACAGCTTATTTGTAAAGATGAAAGTGAGAACGAAGATCAAAAAGAAGGTGAATAAATGTTGCATGTAAAGAAATCATGTAAATATCTTATCTTATTCCTTATTGGAGCATTTGCTTATTGTGGAATTGAAATCATCTGGCGAGGATATACACATTGGACAATGGGAGTGTTAGGTGGTAGTTGCTTTATTCTTATTGGGCTGATCAATAACAGTCGCTTCTTCTACCATCTTATGCCCTTTCGTAAACAAATGATTCTCGGAGGATTGATTGTTACTGTAATGGAATTCATAGCAGGTTGTATTTTAAATTTATGGTTAGGTTTAGGCATTTGGGATTACTCTCAAATGCCTTTTAATCTGTGTGGGCAGATTTGCTTACCTTATACAATTTTATGGATTTTACTGAGTGCAGTGTGTATTGTTACAGATGATTGGTTGAGATATTTATTATTTGGAGAAGAAAAACCAGAATATGTTTGGTAAAGACTTAAAGGAGTGATTTTTATAAAATAATCGAGGTAATTACATGATAGAAAATTGGAATATTATAATTAATTTTTTATCTCAACATGGGGCTGCATTGACAGTGTTTGTCTTTGCGGTTCTTTTGTTTGCAGATAAAATTTTTGATGTCACTTCCAAATTAAACGAAAAGTTTGGGTTTGAAACACGAGCCTCATTAGAAAAGAAACATCAAAAAGAAGTGATTGAACAACAACGCTTAATGATCGATAAGCATACAGAAACTTTGGAGAAACTAACACAGATTTTGAGCAATCAGAATAAGGATATTCAAGTTATCAAAGACATGATGAGAGAGCAAGCCGCATTATTAACAGACCAAAAGGTAGGCATGGAACGACTATTTGCACATACAGCTGAACTGGCTAAAAAATTAGATGATGCGTGCGTAATAGACGTTGCTTTATCTGAAGGTGTTGCTGCAATGTTAAGAGACAGAATCAAACAAGCCCACAGGTATTACAAGCAAAAAGGTTGTATTTCCCCTACGGGGCTTGAAAACATCAATGCTATTTATAAGGTATACCATGACCAATTACATCAAAATGGTGTCGGAGAAAAAATGTACAACGAAATTAAAGCATTGCCTATCAAGAGTGAAGAAACATTCTGATAGGTCTTTTTTTATTGCAAAGGAGGATTGCATTATGAACAAATTTAAAGAATTTTTGGCAAGTATTAATTGGAGTGAAGTAAAACCACATACTGTTGTGAGCCTGATTTTACAGGTGTTAGCTTGGATCAATATGGGATTAACTGCGGCAGGCAAACCAGTGATTGACGTACATGAAGATGTGATTAACCAAGTAGTTGGTATTGCTTTTGTAGTTGGAACATCTCTGTATGGAGATTGGAAAAATCATAGTTTTACATGGACAGCTCAGTTTGCAGATGAAATTGCTTACGCTCTGAGAGACGGTAGATTAACTCTTGAAGAGGCTGAGGAAATTAAGAATAAGATTGGTCAAAAAGACGTGATCGTAAAAGTTGATAAAGATTTATTTGAGAAAGAATTAGACGATGTCGCAGAGGGTAAAGAGTCTGACGACATTGTTGGATAATTTGCTAAGTGAGTAATTAGTAATTGAATAATTGGTTGTTGGGCAGTTGCTGTTATGGTGACTGCTCTTTTTAGATAAAAGAAAGGAAGTTTGATATTTATGGCATTAAAATTTAAAACAAGAACGGCAAAGAGCGTGAGCTACGGAAGTAAACGTAGCACGAGTTCTATTAAGTTTATTGTAATCCATTTCACAGGTGGGGAGAAAGATAGTGCAAAGAATAACGCAGATTATTTTGCTACTGGTAACACTAGATCTGCTGGCGCACATTATTTTATTGATGATGAAGATATTGTATGGAAATCTGTTCCTGTTAACAGAATAGCATGGGCGGTTGGAGGTTTCTTCACTCAAGCAAATGGTGCAGGAAAATATTATAAAAACTGCACAAACGCAAACAGTCTGAGTATTGAAATGGCAGGTGTAGCTAATGGCGTTTCTAAAAAGACATACAATAATGCTGTTGCATTAACAAAAAAACTAATGAAAAAATATAATATCCCTGCTAGTCATGTTATTCGTCATTGGGACACAAATGGAAAACGGTGCCCAGAACCTTGGTGTGGAAAAAATAATAAACAGTGGGCTAAATTCAAAGCAGACATTTCTGGTTCTACAGTAGTAAAACCAAAAGCATCTTCTAAGTTCAAATCTTACAAAGTGAAAGTAACTGCTTCTGCTCTTAATGTACGTAAGTCTCCATCTACAACAGCTGCTATTGCCAGAGATGCTTATAAGAAAGGCACAACGGTTACAATTAAAGCTGTTAAGAATTGTTGGGGTAAAACTAAAGATGGTTGGATTAAACTATCCTATACAAAGAAATGCTAAGGGATATGAAAAGATATAAGATGGTAGTGACAAAACCAGAAAAGTCCAAGGAATTTATGCAAGAATGGAACAAGAATCTTGTAAGCGAAGAGTTTATGAAGTCTTGTAGGAAGACTGAAAAGTTATTTAAAGGACACAAGAAACAGTTATGATTGATCTGGCGATCAATCGGTATTTTCTTTATTAGTTTTGTTTGTTAGTGATAAAGAAATCGTTCTTAATGGTTGTGGCTCAGGGGAGCAATCAAGTTTGTATTTTTACAACGGGGCAATGCGAGGAAGCAGATTGAGCTGGCAATGAAAATTGTGTTTGTATCCTTGCCTGAATTTAAAAGCAAACATTATAATTTGACAAAGAGACTCTGGATAGGATATTCGGAGTATTACAAAAATTTTAGGGTACATCAGATTAATTTCTGGTGTACCCTATTTTTTACGATTTTAGAACATTGAGCTTTGTTGTTCGAGAGCTACTAATAATGCACCCATTGGCATTGGTTTGATCTTTTCTCCCTCTTGAAGTTCTGATTGGTCTATTGGAGAATCTTCATTAATGAAGTCGTAATTTGTGTAAATTGTTACTCCGTCAATCTCTTTGTACCAAACTGCTACAATATAGTCATTTCCAAATTCTAAAATATCTTGTTCTAGATCTGCTATAAGCTCTAAGCTTTCATAGATAATATGAGTGTCATTTTGATTAATTAATGCCATATTATTTCTCCGTTCCGATACTTTACGCTTGTATGGTGTAACTTCTCTTCCATGTAGGAACTTTCTCAGATGCATATTGTGCGCCCATAATATAATTCAAATAATCTTCATCAACTTTTGCGATTTTCCTTTTCATATGATCGTCATTATATGAAAATGCATAAAGCATCATTCCGTGTAAAATCTTATCACCAGGGAATACATGCTGTGATGATTCATGTCGCATAAACCTATTAGCTTTTTGATACTCATTCATAACATTTTTGCGAATATTGGTCATGCATGTCATATTTGCATGTTGTTCGATAGATGTTAGAATCATAGGATATGGTTTCTTTAAGCGTGTGCTGATTAATTGAAAAGCACAATTCAAAAAACCGAGAGACCATAATACTTTCTCTCGGTCTGTTGCTTCTGGTTCCTCATCAATCTTACCGCCCAACTTCATGTGTTCGTAAAATTCATCTCTTTCTTTTTTATCTGAATAAAACATTGTATAACTCCTTTTCTGTGTGAATTGACAGTTATACGCCTTGCGTTACGGTTTAAATTAAGAAATAAACTAATTTCATTTCTTTTATAGGTTTCAAAACATCCTATGTTACAGTTTAATTAAAGAAAAGTAATATTACCTCTTCTTATATAAATTTCAAAACACAATGTGTTGTGGTTGATAAAATTGTAGTTTTATGTGTAAAAACAACCCATATGAAAATGTCATTTTTTGTTTATTTTACTCATAAAATTAACATTCCACTATGACGCTATTACTTTAAAAATATTATTAATATATTTTAGATTCCAATATAGATCAATTAAATATGTTGGTTGCTTTCTTTATAATC
>OGTL01000894.1_pt1 | contig 29014 bp, 24 predicted proteins | sample 1553601 | NCBI WGS metagenome assembly OGTL01 (sample SAMEA2580112, study PRJEB22360) | human gut metagenome | biome: human gut; feature: human-associated habitat; material: faeces | place: Denmark | collected 2008/2010 | reverse complement strand
ACATGCCTGTCACGCATGGGGTCACGGGTTCGAGTCCCGTACGCACCGCAATAAATACTGATTATCAGTAAATTACAAAAGACACATCCCGATTTTACACCCATAAGTAAAATCGGGTGTTTTGTTTTACTTATCTCGCCATTTGTTTGAAACAAGATAATCTATGACTTCTTGGCATAGGTATAAATCTTGCAAGAACCAGTTGTCTTCTTCGGTTTTAACCCAAACTTTTGCATATTTTTCTCCTTTGTTAGATGTATGTATTCCCACATAAGAATTTTCTCCGCAGGAAAGTGACTTATAAATATACTTTTCGCCTATATACTTTTTATCTGGTGTTTTGATTGATACGGAATAATTGTTTTTACTATAGAGAAAATTTTTCTTGAGTGTCAATATTAAATCTCCGTTGTTTTCTTGGCAAGAGTAAACATTCCAATATAATTCTCCCTCTCCATCTAATGCATTTGAATAAAAGTCTATAATAAATCCATTGCCTTTATAGATAGTGGTGACATCGTCTGTTGCTTTATCTACAGGGTCGCAATAAGCATCGGGGGCAGCATAGAAACCAGTGTACATTTGAGTAGTTTGTTCATCGTATAAGTTATGCTTCTTTAGCTTTGCCATAGCCTCTGTTGGTGCATAGAAGAATTGATACATATTATTGATATACGTACTGTCTTTCAAGTAATTTGTTTCTTGGTCAAAATAAGCATCCACTTCCTTCCAATTTTGGAAATGATGTAGAAAGCTATCACGTGCCATTGTTAATATGGATTGATTGATTTCGACAAATTGCTCCTTATCCAGACTTTTATTTCTAATGATGTCTTCTCGCATACACACGATGTCATTGCTTATGTTCATTTTGGATTTTATGCTGTTTTGCAGACTGCTTAGCGCATGGACAATTATTTCTGGCACTTCGAATTCTTCATCTCTGGATTCTGCAACAATTTCAAAAAGATTAGTTGGATTATCAACAAGGGAAACCAGATCTTCGCTTATTTCTTTTAATACTTGTTGTAATTCTTGTTTGGCTGAAATAACCCACTCATCATCTATATTAATGGTGGAAATTTCTTTAGATAGTCGCCCGCATCCTTGTATTCCAGTTTCCAAATCATTGACAAATTCAATAACGGTAGTTCCTTCCGGATACCAATAGTCATAAATGTCAATGGATAACACCCAATTGTATTGCTCTATCAGACTGATTGTATTGTCAAAATAGGCATGGTACTCTTTTTGCATTTCAACTTTGGCTTCTTCAACCGGATTGGGCGTACAAGACAACAACAAGCATAGCATAACCATGCTTATGAGCCGGAATTTATAGATATGGTTCATCATATTATTTATAGATATGTGGATATGTATTCTTGCATATTAAAATCAGAAAACGTGATATAACCCACTCTGGAAAGGTGTCGAGGATTTCCGTTTTTAGTCAATGTCCCTACATTTTTCCATTGAGGATTATTGGGAGCAAGCATATCAATGATTTCTTTAAGACACCTTTTTAAATAGGGGCGCAAATTAATAGTGTCGCCAAATCCAAGTAATACGATGGGCTCTTTCATATCGCCTACAGATAGACGGATTGCTTCTAAATTTTTGCGTTGCAAATCTTCGTCAATCTCTTTGTCCAAGCTTCTCGGATTGGTGCAGCGTTGTGGGTAGAGATTTAGCATGATAAAGCCATCAAAGCCATTCCGCTCTGCAAACCCCATTACTTTTGTGATTGTCAAATCGGCAATTTGTTCGTTGGCAGTACTTGGATTTACACCAAATACGACTAACTTTCTATCACCTTCTTTAGTTAGCGAAAAGCGAAACTTATTCGCATTTCCTTTCATGGTTACATTTTCGTACTTCATAACAATAATCTTTATTTAGGATAAAAGTTTTGATCAACGTAATTGGAAATAATAAGTTATTGTTCCTACTTGATTGTTTGGACCGTCTATGGCATTAAAACGAGCCTTTTGGGCGGCTTTCATTGCTGCTTTACACAAGTAGGTACTTGATGTATTTGTTTGAGAATTAATACCGGTAGCTATTACGTATCCAGCCGGGTTTACGGTGATATCAACAACAACGCACCCTTCTTCTGTTACATTGCAACTTGGGCGTGGCAATCCTCCTACCAATGAACGCCCGGAAAGATCAAAGGCATTACCACCTACACGGCTTCCTTCTACACCTTCTACAGTATTTATTGAGCGTGATGATGCTCCTACTGCTGGTGATGAGCGCCGCCCAAAAGCCTCTTGTATTCTACGTCGTATTGCAATTTCCTCATCGCTAACAAAAGACTTTTGTCCTATTTCATAATCATATTTATGCCAACTGCTATGTCCGCGATCAACTTGTTTTTCTATTGCAGTGAAATTATCCATAATGATGGAATGTAAATCAATTTCAACTACACCTTGAGTAATATCTCCGGTTGTTATGTCTTCACGATAACATTTCTGGCAAACCCCATGTTCGTATGTTGCGTGGAAGACATATACACTGTCGTCATCTTCAAAAGTCCAATTACCATCCATGTAACCATTCTCATCAAATTGTCCACTAAAAGAAGCCCAATAACGAAATGATCCGTTCCATGTGTAACATTTTTTTACCCCTTTTACAGAGCCTACAAATTTTCCATCCTTAATAGTTAAAAGAAGTGTACAAGCGTTATCGCCTCCATTGATGAATTGATACATACCATCCAAAACTCCATCTTTATATGATAATTTCAGGGATTTCTTATATCCTTTGTAAATCCATTGTCCATCCTTTTTGTTATTTTTGAATTGTCCAGTAATTTTACGATAAGGAGTAGTATAAACAAAGCTCCCTTCATAAATTCGTCCTCCAGCAGGATTGTCTTTGTATGAATAAGTCGCAGTTCCTTCTCGATACTTACCAGAATAAATCTTTAAAGACTGGGCGATAGATACATTCCATAAACTTAAGAATGTAATTAAAAATAAAATGTTTAATTTCATTATTGTTTATAAATTAGATCCCCCCCAGTTCCAAAAGGAGATTTATATACAGAAAAAGCGTGGAACTGCATGCCACATCTTAGATGAAGGTCGTAGGAAAATACCTTGAGTACAGATATGGATATAGCAGCCCACGCCTATAGCGTGAGAACCACTATGCTATCCTTGTACTCTTTGAAAATTTCCTACGTTTTCATCTACAAGATAAGCATAACGCTTCTAAAAATTCTAATATGTCTTGGAAAGAGCATACTCAATCCAATGCAAAAATATGAAAAACAGCTGAATAAATGAAACCAAAGTCCCTTATTTTTTATTACGTTTTACAATCTCAATCCTCTTTTCGGTTTATTCTCTTCTTTTTGGGTGTGGCTTACACCCAGTTTTTCTTTGAGCTCCTGAAACTTCATTTTAAACCATTCGAGTATGGGTATGCCGTCAATACACAGCCGAAATTTCCCCTTCTCCTGCGGGTTCCTCTCCACGGTTGCCGTCAAGTGCTCCGTCCTGAACTTCTCCTTGTGTTCCTTCGAATAGAGCCTTCCCTTGAACTCCACGGGTTGCAGGCTGACAATCCGCCTTGTCAGTTCCTCGGTAAACCCTACTTCCCGGCATTGTTCGGCTATGGGCAGCAGTTCCTTCACGATAGGGAAATAGGTGTCTATCTGTTCCAGTCTGTTGTCGTATTCCCTGATTTTTTGCTGGTAGCTCCGGTCTATTTTGTTTATCTCTCTGTTGTGTCGGTTCTCCATTTTTGTCTGCTCCCTCTGTTCGGCTTGCACCCACTTTTGCAGATCTACAATGTCCTGCTTCAAATTTTCGTTCTCCGCTTCCAGCCTCTTGACCTTGCTGCCGCCCAAAAGAGAACTCACCCCGTCCGCTATGGCTGTGGTGGCGTTCACCGCCGCACCCTTCATCTTCTGCACGTTGATTTCTCCCTTGACCTTTTTCAGCTTCTTCTGCGCTTCCTCTTCCAGCCCCAGCAGGTTTTCGATGTTCTCCTGCAGGCTGTCCTGCCGTTCTACCAGTTCCTTGTAATATTGCGAGGTCGGTATGTGCTTTGCCAGCGAACCGTCTATTCCTCTTTGCAAACCATATTTGCCCATGGCTTGGGCGTAGGTGTCTTGATAGTGTTTCAGCTTGTGCCTTGCTATGACGTCATCAGCGCACAGCCGCACATCCTGCGTGTTCTTCTTTCTGTACTTCCTCTTCCCGTTCTGCTCGTCTTGTCTGGCTTTCCTGTGCTCCCCGGTCACTATCGGTACTATAGTGGCGTGTATGTGCGGCGTCTTCTCGTCCATGTGCAGGACTGCCGATACGAGGTTCCGCTCGCCGTATGTTTCCCGGAGCCATTTCAGGTTGTCGTTGCACCAGCCGTCAAGCCTCCCGTCCTCTTCCATTTGCTTCATGTCCTTGTTGCTTCCGGTGAGCAGCACCCTGATTGCCCTTACCTGGTTGGTGCCCATCTTGCGTTTGATGCCCGCCGTCTCTATCCGGTGCGCTATCGCCTGCGTGCGGTTCCTTACCCCTTCGGGGAACTGCACCAGTTCCCGGTTCAGGTGCGTTCGCGTTTTGTCCGCATTCTTCGGGTGTACGGTGCGCTCTATGTGTAAGGTTTGCCAATTCGTTAAGGAACTCCGTTAGTTTAGCTGGTTTTCGCTTGATGACATCCATGTACTTTTGGTGATAATCACCTAACTTGATATTGAAAAGCCATTCAAAAGTTTTGCCTAAATCCGTCAAGTGAACGGGTTTGCCATTCTGATATATTATACGCTGCGAAAGAAATAGACCGCTGACAATTTCCATGATATTGATAAGGCTTGTTTTATCAGCTAAATGGAGAGGAGAAAGGAATAGCTTATTTGCGTGTTGCTGGAATTGTTCGGGGTATTTGATACGCAGATTCACTATGCGTACTTCTATTTTGATTAGTTCTATTGCTTCATCAATCAAATGCAAATAGGGTATTTTTTCTTGCTCAAACCGCACACGATACGATTTAAGTCGATGTAAACCAAAGGAGAAATAACGAAGTAAAACGCAATAATCCTGTTCGTTTAAACTAAAATCAGCTAAATGTGTAGCCAGTTCTTCAATAGCTTCTGTAAATTCGGATGCAGAAACTTTACGCTGTGAGTATTCCGATAATAATCGGAAGAATCTCTGTTCCAATAAATTATTCATTATGGGAATTATAGAAAGAAGTCCTACCAACATGGTAGAACTTGCTTTTTTAATAAGTTATTTATTTACAAACTGAAAATCATATTCATTATATCTGTTACCAATATTAGGATATTTTTTTTAAAAGCAGTTGAATATTAGAGACATCTTCCATTGATAGATTTACATCTACCGCTTTTGCATTTTCTTCTAAATACTTAATCCGTTTAGTTCCCGGAATAGGAATTATATTTTCACTTTGTACCAATATCCAAGCTAAAGCAAGTTGGGCTGGGGTTATTCCTTTGCTTTCTGCTATTTCTGCAATTTCAATAGTCAGTTTTTGGTTATTTTCCCAATATTTACCGTTATAACGTGGCAAATGCTTGCGGAAATCATGTTCTTCCAATGCATTTACGTTAATAGTATTTGTTACTAAACCTCTGCCTAACGGTGAAAATGGAACTAAAGTTACACCTAATTCTTTTGTCAATGGCAGAATCTCTTTTTCGACATCATGTGTTAATAAAGAATATTCACTCTCAACCGCAGATATAGGATGAACATCACAAGCTCTTTTTAGTGATTCGGGAGAACATTCGCTTAGTCCCAAATAGCGAACTTTACCCTCTTTAACTAACTCTGCCATAGCTTCAACTGTTTCTTCGATTGGTATTGTGGGGTCAATCCGATGCGCATAATACAAGTCTATAGTTTCGATATTTAATCTTTTCAGACTGTTCTCTACAGCTTGTTTTACATATCTTGGAGAAGCATCCACATAACTTTCACCACCAGCGAACACGCTACCTTGACTATTGCGTAAGCGAAAACCAAATTTTGTTGCAATGAAAATCTGATTTCTTTTTTCTGCTAATACTTTGGATAGTAATTCTTCATTAGCACCATTTCCATACACATCCGCAGTATCCCAAAAATTAATGCCAAGTTCTAAAGCACGATGCAATGTCTTAATGCTTTCTTTTTCATCGGCTACTCCATAAGCAGCACTCATTCCCATACAACCCAATCCGATAGCGGATAGGTTTACTTCTGTTTTGCCTAATTTTCTGTACTTCATTATTTATATTTTTTAGTCGGTACAAAATTAGGTAATGCAAATATGGCTGATTAACACTATTCAAAGCATCATTTGCACAAATCAAATAATTGTTGCTCTCTAATTTCACTTGGCGTTTTTCCTGTATGCTTACGATAGAATTTACTGAAATAGGCTATGTTTTCAAATCCCAAGCTATAAGCAATTTCTGAAATAGAAAGATTACTATGTAATAAATACTGGGTACATTCTTTAATTATTCTTTCCGCAATCATTGTAGAAGTAGTTTTTCCAGTAGTATCTTTTACCACTTTATTTAAATGATTAACGTGTACAGACAAACGGTTTGCATAATCGGCAGGAGTACGCAAACTTAATACTGAATGTGGATAATCAACAGGAAATTGTCTATCCAATAATTCTATGAATAATTCGGTAATACGTTGCGAAGCATTTGGATGTGATTCATATTTATTTAACTCCTGCATTTTTAAAGCTGTATGTACCAACAAATGAAGATAACAACGTAAAACATCATATTTGTTTGCATAGTCTGACTGGTTTTCTTCCTGCATTTTGGTATATATATATCCAAAACTTTGGTAATTTGTGTATCATCCAAGAAGAAAACTTTATCTCCCGTTACTTTGAACAATGGACTATTAGCCAAAGAACTATTTTTTTCTTCTGACTGTACAAATTGCTCATTAAATATACAAAACATTCCTTTCTGTTCTTCACTGATTGATTCCCAAGCATAAGGGACTAAAGGATTAGAAAATAACATAGCAGGGCGATTTACTAAAATCCATTTATCTGCATAATATAGTTTTCCCACACCAATAATCAATGTGACTTTATAAAAATCTCTGTAACTGAATTGTACTGTCCCAAAATTACATTGTCGGGAGAGAACATTGAAATATGGCTTCTCCTTAGAATAAGTTGTACCCAGTTGAGGATCACAACGCTGGATTCTTTTATAGAACTGTGGAATACTTTCGGACATATTTCAAAAAGAAATTCTTAATTGTAACTCCTTGGGTGGATAAAAAGTTCCGATAATAATAAAAGGATTAGTACCTACATTATGGAATTTCTTAGTTGTCCCTAAAAAGAAGTATAAATCTTTTTTACACCATTCTGTGAAATATTTCTCTTTTACTTTTTCACATGCAACTTGTTCGTTTCCATTAGCACCAGCAAGGCAATTCCAATAAAGCATTCCTAATTCCCAATCTTCAATCATGAGTTTTCGTTCTTTACCATCTTCTGATATAAACTTATATGAGAACTCATAAGGCAATTTTTTAGCTACTTTGAATATTCTTTTAGTTTCTTCTACATCAAATAAACTATGTTGGGCTTGATTGGCATATACAGCATCTAATTTCTGCTTATTCCATTCTCTTGAAGATTCTTCCCAAACAAAATCAATAATTCTTTGAGGTTTAAATACGGCTAATGATGTTCCTATTTGAAGATTTTTAGCTTCTTCAATAAGCTCAGTCATATTATAACGGACATGTTTTAAAACAATAGACTTTCTTTTTGCCCAGCCATTTTTTGTACCAATTTCTCCTACTATTTTTATTTCATTATCTATATTTGCAGGACGAAAACTTTCTTTCCTAAAATCACTTGTGTTTTTAACTAAATCAAGTTCTATCCACTGCCATTTACTATATCTCTTATCATAACTTAATTTACGAAAAGGAATAGGATATATTCTTATCCAAGTACCATCTTCCAAGAAACCAGCAGTACAAACTAATTCATCGTATTTTTCCGATAGAGTAGGATATGTTTTTACAGCAATTAGAACTCGAGTTGTAGGCATGTTTTATAGATGTTTAAGGGTGTAAGTTATGTCAGGTAGTTGCATTAAATATTTCGCAACTCTTCCTCTGTGGCATTGTTTGTGACTTTCTTCAAAACAAGTTAAAGCTACACGTTTCTCTGTATCAATCAATTCTCGGACATACAAAAGATAATCCCAATTTTCTTTTAGGGTAGATTTTTCATATGACTCAAAAAGAATTTCATAATCTTTTTGTGATTTTAAATCTTGTCTTTGTTCTGATTCTATTCCCAGTTGCGGTATATGGATATATTTTATACCTACTCCTGTACATGCTTTCTCTAATTGACTTTTTGAAAATCCATATTTTTGACTATAGGCATTTTTACGGACATCACAGAGAATATGCACATCATTCACGAGGAGAATATTAATGTATTTTTCTAAAGAGCGTCCTTCATATCCTATAGTAAATAATTGAGGCTCTGTAAAAGTTCTTTTTTGCTTATCTATTACAGCTAATTCTTCCTCATTTAGCAAATTAATTGCTATTGTACTTTTAGTTGCGTAATAAGGATAATTGATATAAGTGTAACGGATTAACTCGTTTTGAGATAGACAACCAAATTTTTCTTTTATTTCTTTTATAGCTTGCTGTTCAAACATATCAAGCATCATCAAATAATTATTGGGTTGACAAATTTGTATTCTACGGCCATTCTCGCTTTTTATAATACTTAAGTAGCCCAATTTAGCTAATGTCATTATATCCTGATTTGCTTGGAATGAAAAACAACCATAGTAATAAGGAATAAAATCAAATGCTTTTTCCTCTTGTTTCCTTGTAAAAAGAAACAAATATTTTTGAAGCTGTTTGGCAGTCAAATGACCGCCAAATGCTTCAATCAATGCTAATAATATTTTTCTTCTATAATATAACATATTGCAAAAGTAAGAAAACTCTCTGCATTTTCGTGTTAAATATGGCTCTTTTATTTTATTACTATATAATAAACATCTATCTTTGCCCTAACTCAAACAACCACCGCAACACCAAGCAATCTAAAGAATTGCACACGTCGGGTTATTAGTGGGAGAAAAAATTAAGAGCTTGCTAAGATATTGAGTACGTGAGGAATTGAATTAAGGTTCATCTTCCGTACGCACCGCGAAGGAGAATGAGTAAAGTCATTCTCCTTTTTTTATTATCACCTTCAAAGTTCTATCCGAAGTAAAAAGAGATCCCCAGCAACTTACCTGCCATTTGCCGTACAGCATTACATCAATCTCATAGAATAGATTTGAAACAGACAGTAATTCTACGCTCTTCCATGCAGTTACCTGATTACTTGTCTTGCCCACTCTCCCGCTTCCTTGCCACTTCCGTTCAGCAACTGGCTTTCTCCCCATACGATTTTTGGATAAAGTTTCTTGAGCTGTTTTACACTGTTAGCTATCGAGCTTCCTCCGGAAGTAGCGAATGGAATAACGGTTTTACCGGAAAAATCATATTTCTCAAGGAATGTATTGACCGGACGCGGGCATAAATTCCACCATATCGGGTAACCGAGAAATACCACATCATAATCTTTCAAATCAAGCACATCTCCACCCAATTCCGGACGTGAATTTTCAGTCGTCATTTCAATTGAGCTACGACTACTTTTGTTGTTCCAGTCGAGATCTGCCGAGGTATAGACTGTAGCGGGAGTTATCTTATAAAGTTTGCCGCCAACCGTTTTTGCAATGGCATCAGCTACTTTTTCTGTAGTTCCAGTACAGGAAAAGTAGGCGACTAGGATTTTCTTATCAGATCGTACATTGGCATCTGCTGTCTGGTTTTGCGCTTTTGATGAACAGCTAAAGCAAAGGAGACTCATAAATATGAATATAATCTGTTTCATTTTATTTAAATTTTAAATATTTCTTATCACTAATTAGTTTAGACATTGCCACGATGGAGTAACCCCACAGACATTTTCATTCTTCTATTACTTTGATAAAATGTGCAGGAACACCACCTACAACCGTATTCGCTGCCACATCTTTCGTTACCACAGCTCCGGCACCTACAACGGCATTATCACCGATAGTCACTCCCTGAAGAATCGTCGCGTTAGAACCTATCCATACATTCTTACCGAGTACAATAGGTGCAGGATAAGTCGTTTTACGGTCTTTCGGAACCAACCCGTGATTAAGTGTAGCAAAAACGACATTATGCCCGATTTGGCAACCGTCGCCAATAGTCACGCCACCATGATCCTGAAAATGACAACAAGCATTAATAAACACACCCTCACCAACGACAATATTTTTACCGAAATCCGTATAAAACGGTGGAAAGACACGGAGCGACGACGGAACCTGATAACCGAACAACCCGGAGAGTAATCGGCGCACTTCGTCCGGTGTATGATATGCTGTATTCAGCTGAAAGGTGATACGTCTTGCCTCATTGCTCATATCATCCATCAAACGATGTATTTCTTCTGTATTAAGTGCTTTGCGCGTCTTTACATATTCCTTAAATTCCTCGGTAGTCATATTATTTCCTTTCAAAAGATAAAGCAGGATTAGCAAAAATCATCGTTTAGTCTGTTCGAGTTTGTTATACTCGTCATCTGTAACCGGTTCAAGCCACTCATTGGAAGTGTTTTCACCGGAAACTTCGAAAGCCAGATGAGCAAACCAACTGTCGGCAGCAGCTCCGTGCCAGTGTTTCACATTGGCAGGAATATGGATAACCGTACCAGGCAGAATCTCTACCGCCGGTTTACCTTCTTCCTGATACCAGCCTCGACCGGCTACACCGATAAGCATCTGTCCGCCACCTTTCGTTGCACGGTGAATATGCCAGTTATTGCGGCAACGTGGTTCAAAAGTAACGTTAGAGATATTCACCTGCTCGCGCGAAACCGGAGCAAGATAACTGTTACCAATAAAATACTGTGCATAGGCTGTATTGGGTTCGCCAATAGGGAAAATCATCTCACGCTGGAAAGCTGTTTTGGCATCCTCACCAACAATATCTTCAGACCATACTCCTTTTGCCAAATTGAACGCTGCCCACGCCTTCGGCCAACCTGCATAGAAACCTATATGAGTGATAATCTCTGCGATCTCCGTGCGGGTGATGCCGTTCTTCTTCGCCGACTGAAGATGATAAACGAGCGAATTGTCCGTGATTCCCATACTGATAAGGGAGGTAATGGTTACTAAACTGCGGTCACGCAGACCGAGTTTGTCAGTGCGGCTCCAAACTTCTCCAAAGAGAACATCGTCATTAAGTTCCGCAAACTTAGGGGCAAACGTTCCTAACTGGTCGCGTCCTGCCGTCTGTACTATCTTTTCTTGTGCCATAACATTGAGTGTTAAAATACTAAATACTGAAAATAAAAGGAGTTTATTCATAATCATTTCGTTTATTGAATGAAGTTATTAATGCAATTTGCGGGGTTAAGCGGCGTTTGGTCAGAGAGTACGAGAGTCTTAACCATGTGCAGCGTTCCTTGCTTGTACTTTTGAAAATGCTCCGATGCAATATGAGATTTATAAGCCTCCTGACTCGCGTAAGTTTCAAGAATAGTTATCCTGCCGGGATTCTCTTTTTCGCTGACGGCATACATAGTCAGCACTCCCGGTTCAGTACGCAAGGAGACTTCACCCACTTCGGTCGCATATTTCATATATTCTTCAAGATACTCCGGATAAACCTCGATTTTCGATAGCCGCACAATACCGTCAGCCGCCATAGGTAATTTGGCGCACATACCAGGCTGCTGTTTTATATCCTTTTTCCCTGTCATACTGCATGATAACATAACGAATAAAGACAAAACACTTAGAATTGTTTTTATCATCATCTTCTATCTTTTCATTGTTAAACTTCTAATTGCAAATTTACTGCGATAAAATGAATGGGCTTGTATATCAATTACGGATTTTTGTACCCAAATCCCCGATTCTGTAATAAAGCCGAATAAAAATCAGATATTAGAAGTAAAGTTATTCATCTGTTTTAAAACCGATAAGATACTTTTCTCATCAGACTCTTGACAAAGGACTTTTTATGTTGTATCTTTGAGAAAAGAAAAAGTATAAACAACATGAAAATAGTAAGAAATAATCATACATAAATCATAAATAACCTGGTATTTTACAATACCACTCCTATACGATATGGGGCAATAGTCGAATGATTATTGCCCCATTTTGTTTATAATTCAGCTTAAAATCTCTCGTCTGATTCTAAAACTGTTCTACAATAGTTTATAATAAACTCGAATACCGTTTTACTAAAACTATCAAAAAGTTTATTATAAACAGAATCCGGGTTTATAAAAAGCCACGTTTCCTTTTGTCAAAAATAGAGTAAACAAGATTTCTAGGATTCACCATAAAAGATCTGCTACAACCTTACAAGTAATATAAACATACAATCATTCATTTACTTCTTTATTTACACAATCGTTTTCCTCCCTCACATTCCATCTTTCTTTTTTCCCAATTCGTTAATTAAACCCAAAACTTCAATTACGATTTGCCGTATCTACCATATTTTTACATACATTTGCGTCTGACACAGGTGTCAAACACGAGGTCTAATTTAAGATGTTTGGTATATGAATGCATATAAAGTGGGTTTAGATATAGGCTCTACTACCGCCAAGATGGTAGTATTGGACAAAGATGGAACTACAGTCTTGTTTTCCGGATACAAAAGGCATCAGGCAAAAATACAAGAATGTTTACTCGGATTTCTTTATCAAATAAAGGAACAGTTGGGTGATATTCCTTTATCTTTCCATATTACGGGCTCTGTTGGAATGGGAATTTCAGAGAAATGCTCTCTGCCGTTTGTGCAAGAGGTTGTAGCTGCAACAAACTATGTGCGCCGGGAGCATCCGTACACAGCCACTATGATCGATATTGGAGGAGAAGATGCGAAAGTTGTTTTCTTTCAGGACGGACAGGCTACAGACCTGCGCATGAATGGAAATTGCGCCGGCGGAACCGGGGCTTTCATTGACCAGATGGCTATTCTGCTTGGAGTCTCCATCGACGAATTGAATGAACTAGCACTTCGTTCCAATCAGGTATACTCTATCGCTTCACGCTGCGGAGTATTCTGCAAAACGGACATACAGAATCTGATAGCCAAAAATATATCTAAAGAAAATATAGCAACTTCCATTTTCCATGCAGTAGCCGTACAGACCACTGTCACACTTGCACGCGGTTGCAATATCGTAGCTCCGGTATTACTCTGCGGTGGCCCATTGACTTTTATTCCGGCCCTTCGGAAAGCATTTGCCAACTATCTGAATCTGTCACAAGATACAGATTTCATATTACCGGAAAAAGGAAATCTGATCCCTGCCTGGGGAGCAGCATTGGCAGAGAACAATGAAGAAAGTATTCATCTCTCCAACCTGATACAGGTAATAGAAAACAAACTAAGTGTTACCTCACCTTTCCAGAGTGATCTTTCTCCTATATTCGACAGTGAGGAAGAATATCGGTCATGGAAAAAAGAAAAAGACCAGTATAAAATTCAATATGCCAGTCTGCGTCCCGGATTACAGGAAGCAACTATCGGCATAGACTCCGGCTCTACTACCACCAAAATCGTAGTACTCGACAACAATCATCGTATCCTTTACTCCTATTATCACGACAACAACGGAAACCCTATAAAAACAGTAGAGAACGGCTTGCAGAAACTATATGAAGAATGCCGGAGACGAGGAACTACCCTGCGCATAAAAGGAGGATGTTCTACCGGTTACGGAGAAGATCTGATAAAAGCGGCTTTCCACATGGATGCGGGAATCATTGAAACCATCGCTCATTATGCTGCTGCCAAACATATCAGCAAAGAAGTTTCTTTTATCCTGGATATTGGAGGGCAGGATATGAAAGCCATCTTTGTGAACGACGGAGTAATCAACAGAATCGAAATCAATGAAGCCTGTTCCTCCGGTTGCGGTTCTTTTATCAGCACATTTGCGCAATCGCTGGATTACAGTGTGGAGGACTTTGCCAAAGCAGCTTGTTTTTCGCAAGCACCATGTGATCTGGGTACACGTTGCACAGTCTTCATGAACTCCAAAGTAAAACAGGTACTTCGGGAAGGAGCGTCCGTAGCGGATATAGCTGCCGGATTATCTTATTCCGTTGTTAAAAACTGCCTGTATAAGGTTCTGCAATTAAAAGACACGGAGATACTTGGCGACCATATTGTCGTGCAGGGAGGAACCATGCGTAATGATTCCATCGTACGAAGTCTGGAAAAGCTGACCGGGAAACAAACCTTCCGCAGTAACTGTCCTGAATTGATGGGTGCTCTTGGTTGTGCCCTATATGCCAAACAAATCGAAAATGCCCGGGTGACGGAGCTGAACGAGATGCTCCAATGGGCACAATATACTTCCAAGCAACTTCAATGCCGGGGGTGCGAGAACCAGTGCGCCATCATGCGATATACGTTCAACAGTGAAAACCATTACTTCTCCGGCAACCGGTGTGAGAAGGTGTTTTCCAATAAAGGAAGCCATGCGGACAAAGGCATCAATACGTATGATAAAAAGCTGGAATTATTATTCGACCGGAGCGCAGATATTCCACAACCCCTATTCACCATAGGTATTCCACGTATTCTGAACATGTATGAGGAATACCCTTTCTGGCATACCTTATTTACTGCTTGCGGCATTCAGGTACAGTTGTCGGAACCCTCTACATTCAGCAAATACGAGACTGCTGCCGGCATGGTGATGTCTGATAACATCTGCTTCCCTGCCAAACTTGTGCACAGTCATATCCGTAACCTGACACTGCAAAACGTCAACCGGATATTTATGCCGTTCGTTGTTTTCGAGAAAAAGGATAAGCAACAGCAAAACAGCTATAATTGCCCCATCGTTTCCGGTTATTCGGAAATCATCAAAAGTGTACAGGAAGAGAATATACCGATAGATGCTCCGACTATCACCTTCAAAGATGAAGCATTGCTGTATAAACAATGCTATGAATATCTGAAATCTTTGGGTATCAGGGATGAGGTATGCAAAAATGCCTTCTCACGCGCATTACAGGAACAATATGCTTTCGAAGAAAAAATTGCTGCCTATAATCAGGAAGTTCTGAACGAGGGACGGGAAAAACACAAACTGATTATCTTATTCGCCGGACGCCCTTACCATAGCGATCCACTGATACAGCACAAGGTTTCGGACATGATTGCTGCGATGGGAGTTTATGTGATAACTGATGATATTGTCCGCCAGCAGGAGATTTCATTGGAAAAGACTCATTACCTCTCTCAATGGGCATTTACCAACCGTATTCTGAAAGCAACCAAGTGGGCGGCAATGCAAGAGGGTGACATACAATATATGCAGATGACTTCTTTTGGCTGCGGTCCGGATGCTTTCCTTATAGATGAAGTACGTAACTTGCTGAAACGATACGGCAAGAATCTTACTTTGCTCAAGATAGACGATGTTAATAATATCGGCTCCATCAAATTACGAGTCCGCTCGTTGGTGGAAAGCTTGAATTTCAGTTTGAAACATTCTCAAGCGAAAGATCCCGAGCCATTTGTTTCAACTGCTCCTTTCACCAAGAAAGACAAAAAGAAGAAAATCCTCGCTCCATTCTTTACGCCTTTCATTTCACCACTCATTCCATCCATCATGAAAGTGGCCGGATATGAAATGGAAACGTTACCGTTGAGCGACACCGCATCTTGCGACTGGGGATTGAAATACTCCAATAATGAGGTATGTTATCCGGCAACATTGATTGTCGGCGACATAGTAAAAGCCTTTAAAAGCGGACGTTATGATCCTGCCAATACGTGCGTTGCCATCACACAAACCGGTGGACAATGTCGTGCCAGCAACTATATTTCACTGATAAAAAAGGCATTGATTGAGAATGGATACACCAATACACCGGTGGTATCACTTGCTTTCGGCAGTGGTATTGAAAATGAGCAATCCGGTTTTAAAGTAAACTGGCTCAAGGTTTTGCCAATCATACTTGCGTCTGTGTTATACAGTGATTGCATTGCCAAATTCTATTATGCAGCTGTCGTTCGTGAGAAAGAACGGGGACAGGCCGCCCGTCTGCGCGATCTTTATCTGGATACAGCACAGCCCATCATCCAGAAAAATAAACCGGAGGACTTGTTGAGCTACTTATATCTCGCTGCCAGAGACTTCAACAAAATCTGTGAACAGAGATCCTGTCACAAAGTAGGTATTGTTGGGGAAATATTCCTGAAGTTCAACCCTTTTGCTCAAAAGGACGTCACCTCATGGCTCATCAACCAGAAGATCGAAGTGATTCCGCCACTGATAAGTGATTTCTTCATGCAGGGATTTGTCAACCTGAAAGTGAGACAGAACCAACACTTGCAGCGAAAACTCACTCCCGACTTTGTTATCGACTGGTTATACAAGAAAGTCCAGAAGCAAATTAATAAGGTGAATGAAATCGGCAAAAGTTTCAATTACTTCATACCGTTCGAATCTATCTTTGAAAAGGCAGAAAAAGCTAAACAAGTCATCTCCTTGGGCACCCAGTTTGGAGAGGGTTGGCTGATATCCGGTGAAATACTATCCTTTGCTTCCCAAGGAGTCAATCATGTCATTAGCTTGCAACCTTTCGGATGCATTGCCAATCACATTGTAGAAAAAGGAATAGAAAAACGTATAAAATCGCTGTGCCCTCAAATGAATATACTATCTTTAGACTTTGACAGTAGCGTCAGCGATGTGAACATAACAAACAGATTATTACTTTTTATTGACAACATAAACAACTAAAATTATGGCTACAACGGAACATAGCGATTTAGAGCAGCAAATAATAAAAACTGCCCAACAACTTTTTATAGAAAAAGGATTTGTGGAGACCAGCATGAGTGATATTGCTGCAACGGTAGGAATCAACCGGCCCACTTTACATTATTATTTCAGAACCAAAGATAAGATGTTCAAAGCCGTGTTCGGCTCGATAGTCATGTCTTTAATGCCGAAAATACAGGATATAGTAAAACAGGATATCCCATTTATGGAGCGACTAAGCATGATTCTGGATGAGTATATTGAGCTTTTCACAAGTAATCCCTGTCTTCCCAGATTCATTTGCGGAGAAATACAGCGTGATGTAAACCACTTGCTTGCCACTGCAAAAGAACTTCAGTTCGGAGATGCTTTATCCCAAGTGAAAGACAGTATACTGACAGCAATGGAAGACGGTAAACTTAAAAAGGTTCCGATACATATTGTATTTCTGACTGTCTACAGCCTATTGAGCTATCCATTTCTTGCCAAGAACCTGATAGTATCTTTATTCTTGGAAGATGAAGCCGCTTTTGCTGACTTCCTGCAAGAATGGAAACAAAACATCATCAACCAATTGCAGAACTTATTGTGTTATGAGGAATAGTATAGATACTATATAAGGAGGTGTGTCATAATGAATAATAAAACGCAGATTAACGCAAATTATCGCAGAAATAATTTTATAAGTCGTTGATTAATATATCAATATAATTGGAATAATCTGCGATAATTTGCGTTAATCTGCGTTTTGACACACTCCGTTATTACCATTCAAATCACCCCATCTTGCACCTTATTCGACCACAAAATCTTCCGATTTAAAATTACTATAGAAACGTCCTGAAATAGCAGTAAACTTCAATACACAGTAATCGGGATCCGCCATTCCCTCCGGATAATACATGGTATCTCCCTCCTGCCAGATCATCTCTTTACTGGCACTATCCGTCAAGACATCCATCGTACCGCGTAGCATGACACCTCTAAAGAATCTCGTATCACAGAAGTAGATACACGCATGGTTGTTCTCACGGTATTGCGCCACACGCATGGACGACGTATTTGTTGTCAGATAAATCGTTTTTATCCCCTTTCTTTTTCTGGGTTGCAACATTGCTTTGATGGTAGGAAATCCTTCACCGTCTATCGAACCGATAAAAGCTGTTTTCAGCTTATCAATCATGTTGCCTACTGTTTTTTCCGCGTCTCTCATCATTTTACTTTTTATTATTGGTTTATTATCTGATGCGAAAGTAGAGAAATGCCAGGAAAGCAATGCAATAAAAAGAAAGGTAGAAATAGCACTTTTTACGGTTTGTGTGCTTTACGATACAATAACGGAGTTTCTCCCGTATGCTGCCGGAAGCTACGGATAAAATAAGAAACCGTTGAAAAACAGAGTTCAAATGCAATATCAGCTATAGGAAAGTCCGTATAAACAAGCAGCCTCTTAGCCTCTTCCATCACCTTGCTCTGAATATATTGTTTTGCGCTGATTCCCATGGTCGAGGTTATCATCTCATTCAGATAATTAGGAGTAATGCAGAGCTTATCCGCATAATATTGAACCGAATGTTGCTCTTTTGCATGTGTAGCAACCAAATTCATGAATTTACTTACATGATTATTGGAAACTTCCCTACTTCTGCCCTCCTCTATCGAAGTCATTTTAAGGTAAGCACGGTCCAGCAACATCAGGACTTCATAAAGCAATGCTCTCAAAACGTGTACATCGCCCTGTTGATACGAATCAATCTCCATCTTTATATCATGCAAGGTTTCAAGTATGCGTGTATAAAGCTCATCAGACAAATGTAGTAGCGATGAAGAACTTTCTATCTGAAAAAACGAAAGATGCTGTACAAACAAAGAATCTTTAAAGAGGAAAGACAAAAATTCTTCTTCGAAAATCAGAGCATACCCATTGGTAATATGATGAGTATCCCAGTTCCGGATTTCCCCCGGTTTAGAGAAAAGAACGTCACGAGGAATTGCTTCATAGGTTTGGTTATCGACTGAAAAAGCTCCCTTACCTTCTGTTATAAAAGTAATATCATAATAATTTAGAGTGTGGACAGCACTTTTAGCCAGGAACTTCTTCACATACTTCAGTTCTACTACATCGACCAAAAGTTCACTCCCATACTTATGCTTATAAAAAGTATATCGAGGTATTGAGTTTTTCATTCAGAATACAAAAATAGTATTCCTTACCAAATAATCCAAAGACTTTTCAAATTCGATTCGATTGAATAAGCCATGAACCATCTGATAAGGAATACATAGAAAAATATGTCTAGGTTATATTTCCTATTTAGAACTTCCGGCCAGATATCCCAAACTGGTCACATCTGCCCCCAAGTAATGATTAATGTGCTTCAATGGCACCCTGTACAGAATATCCGGAATTTCCGCCAATAAAGAGAGGTACCTTTCCCTTACTGTCAGCTTGCGGGCATTCATATCCTCTTCCTCTTTAAAGTAAAACTGATACTCCATCAGTTGACGGACCAGATTCGCAAATGAAATTGAAGATGCACACAACTCTTCAATCTCCTCTTCACTGATGTAATAAGCAGCACATTTCGTCAGTGTCTTGATAGAATACTGACTTGAATTATAGCATAACACAGCATCACCCGCAGAGAAAAACCGATTGGTTCTCTCTTCTCCTTCATGAGTGGTATATGTATGCAAAATACCGGAAACAATAATGTACAAGCTCTGTTCTGGCAATGTGGCAGAAGCAATCGTTTCTCCTTTATCCAGATACACCATTTCCATTCGAGCCAACAGCTCTTTCACTTCTCTTTCATCCACCTGATACTCAAAACAGAGTTTCTTCAAATAAGCTTCCATACAAAATAGATTTTAGTTAATATATGTCACTTAAAAACACCTAATTCGACATAGCAGGCATCATTGTGCCTCTCAAATATAATTTCCTTTGGGTATATCGTAAATACCAGATACAGATCAATAATGAAACGACCGTTGAAATGGGTGGAGCAAATCCCATGATAAACAGCGACGAGCTATCTATCTGGCTGAACCAGTATGACAACGGTATACGGAACAGGAAAGTGGCTATCAGACTGTGAATCATCGGGAATAACGAGTTTCCTTGTCCGCTGAAATAAGAATTAATGCAGAACACGAAACTAACCACGATGCAGTCGATGCTATACCCTCGCAAATAATCTGCCGCCATTGCCACCACAGCAGCATCTTTCGTAAAGAAAGCAGTAAGAGTCTCCGGTAGGAATTGCGAATACACACAAACCGACACACCGAAAATAAGAGCAATTCCTATTCCCGAAGCAAGACATTTATTCATTCTCTTGATAAGTCCCGCTCCATAATTTTGTGCAGTCATGGTTGCCACAGCCGATGATATAGCCATCGGAGGCAGCATAGCAAACACAATGATTTTCTCAACAACACCCAGGGAAGCAGATGCAATGACTCCCATCTGATTGACAATGACAGTGATAATCAGAAAAGAAACATTGACTAAAGCATCCTGCAAAGCAATAGGTGCTCCCAACACCAAGATCTTTTTAGACAGATTCCGGTTCAATCGAATATCTTTCCGTGAAAAGTCAAAATGGAATCCGTGCCGGTATAAGAACCAGAGCGCTATTCCAAAGCTGACTCCTTGTGCAGTTACAGTAGCGATAGCCGCTCCCGTAGCCCCCCAATGGAAATAACCGACCAATATAAAATCGAGCACTATATTTATCACACATGCCAGCCCAACAAAATAAAGTGGTGTTTTAGAATCACCCAATCCACGCAAAATACCACATACAACATTATATCCTACTATAAACAGAATACCCAGAGAGCATACCAAAATATAGTTTTTCGTATCTACCATCGCTTCGACAGGAGTATGCATCAGTTCTGCTATCCGACTATGAAAAAGCACCATGACCAAAGTTAGCACTACGCCGGTTATTGAAAACAACCATACGGAAGACCCGATAGTAAAAGCTACTTTTCGATTGTCTTTAGCTCCGGTAGCAATAGCAATCAGCACTGTTGTCCCGGTAGTAATACCCAGAATAATACCTGTAATTGTCTGCATCACCTGACTACCAATAGCTACGGCTGCCACACTTGCCGAATCATCATATTGTCCGACAACGAAAAGGTCAGCTCCGCCATAAAGTGCCTGGAGCACATTGGCAATCAGAAAAGGTACTGCAAACTGCAACAATACCTTCGGTACGCTTCCTTGTGTCAAATCTAACTCTTTCATAGTTTCTTCGATACTTTTCCTCTTTATCTTATTTTGTTACAACATAAAAAAAGTGCCGGACAAGCGAATGATTTGCACCATTCATCTTATCCAGCACTATAATTATTATTATAGCACCCTCCGATGAGGATTTTTATGCCTGTCCCTATTTCAGGGCTGCAAATATGGGCTTTGTTTTCATAATTACCAAATTTTAACCGGTTTTTATTTTCTTATGAAGATGTAACTAGCTATATATCAACTATTATCAGACGAGGTTTGGTCTATAGGATCTCCGTTAGAAAAACGAAAGAAAGCTGCCAACCGATCCGGATTCAGCGTATAACGTGCGCGTTCTTTTAATAAGGGTTCCGCATTCATTACGGCACAAGAATGAGAAACCACGGACATCATCGGCCAGTCCTTTAACGAATTTCCTACAACTAAAGTGTGTTCAGAAGCTAAACCCAAAGCCTTACATAACTGAAGCACCCCCTCTTTTTTACTCGCTTCAGGATGAATGACTGTTATCAGCGGAGCTTTATGAAAGACCTGGCAGGGATTTTCTTTCAACCGGGTAAGAATAGATTCTCTCTGTTCTTTATCACGTACCAATATACTATACTTGTAAACCACTCCTTCATAACTATGAATAGTAACTTTTGACGATTCTCCATATACCTCCGGATATACTTTCACCGGCAAACACTTAATCTGCCGCGAATAAGATAATAAACCTCCATCTGCAAACACTCCTCCCCTGAATAAATCGAAAAGAGCCTTTCCCAGCTTTTTCTTCGCCTGCTCCATCGACAGAGAAGTGGCAAGATATAAGGAAACGGACTGTGCCATATATCGCAAAGCGTTAGCATAACTTTCTGGAACTTTTCCCTGTGAATCAGTCAGTGTTCCATCCACATCGAAGAAAACAGTCGTAATAAGTGGCTTGTCCGGTATTCGCCAGAATGCCCCTTCTCCCATTATTCGATGTAAAGGGTGATTGTTCAGGTTACTAAATGCAATATAACAGTCACAAACCTTCCTCTTGCAAGATAACGGCACAACAGCTCCATCACCTTGATAAAAATTACCTATCTTCACCCGGCTTCGGGGACAAACATACATATCCCCTTTCCAATCGATAAAACAATTATTCCTTCCTCCTGCGCAAACTTCCCATTGTGCCGGAGCATTCTTCAAGTCATACTCGAAAAGATTATCCAGTTGACTGAAAAACTGAATATCTTCCTGACTTAATGGTGTCCTTAACCCTTGCATAGCATTAATGAATAAATAAATATCCGGCAAAAGAGTATTCCGTAAATCATTGAGTACGGCCTTTGCAGAGGGATTTCCTACCGCTCCGACACATACCTGTATTCCCGCATGATGGAGTATATGAATCTGATGTGCAAATTTCTCTACCGAAGTCATCTCTGGATGAAAACTGGCCCAGAGCCTTATCTTACTTATCATAGTGGGAGTCACACGAATCTCATCAAGCCAGTGTTTAGCCGGAAAAGAAAGGTTAGTCTGACAGGAAATTCCAGCCACCTGTGGCAATGCTGCCAAATGCATCATTCCTTTCCGATAATAACGATGGATCAATGCTTCACCGTAAGGAATAATAAATAACTGCAACGGCTCCCCTTTCCATTGTTCAATAGCTGCTATAAAACGATTCCATGCCTGTTCATCCTGGGTCGTATCTGCCAGATGCGACTTCTTGCCGAAAGGGCAATAAGAACAGGTATAGTTGCAACTATTCAATTTGCCGCGATAATATATACGCCTGAAGGAAAGTAAAGAGCCTTCGTTTTCCATTTCTATTTCGTTCAATAAGAATAAGTTTCCATCAGTTCTCTTATTTCAGGAGTAATGAACAACTGACCAATATAATCGGAGTATGCCATTCCTTCGGAAGTCAGACAAACACGACCGTTATCCGTATTTTCTATCCATTGCCGTTCAGCTAACTGTCGGAACAACGTCACATTATCCGGTGATTCTCCAAAGCGACGCTTATATTCGGTCTTGTCAAGCCCCATATAATACATCAGATTCTTAATGATAAAACGTTGCCGCCGTTCTTCCTGCGAAAGAATAAATCCATTACGAGCCACTGTAAAATCAGTAGTGCCCATATAATCATCTATCTCTCCGGCAATACAACGCTGGCAAACAGTATACCGGGTGGCATAATGCAAATTACCCAGGTAACTGCGTCCCCCGGAGCCACACGACAGCATCACTTCATCCCCACATGAGATTTCCGCATCAGTAGACGGATGATGAATAAAACGTCGCATCGAAGTTTGTAGAAAACCTCTGTCTTTCAACAAATCACAAGCGGCACAATACATCTGAAAACAGACATCGTCGGATTCCCGCTCCGTGATAGCCGTTCCCGGTCGTACATATAGCGGATAGATAAAGAGTTCATTAGGCTGAAACAGAAGAGCCTGTTCCAATGAATAAAGAAAACTGGCTACAGTTTGTCCTTTGATTCCGTAAATCAAATCAATATTAAAAAATGGGAATTGCCTCTTCCGGATAGCCTCCAGCGCCTGATTAATCATGTCTTGCCGGGGACGTCTTTTCAAAGCTGTTAATTCTTCGTCAAGGAAACTCTGTACGCCAATACTCACACGAGCTACTCCTGCTTGCTTCAACAAGTCCAAACGGGTAGGATCGGCATATTCCGGCGATGTTTCTACGGAAGTAAAGGTATGTGAAGGATGCACTCCGAATAAGGCAGCCGTATCCAATAGGTATTCCAGTTGAGGAACAGTGAGGAGCAACGGTGTGCCTCCTCCAATGGCGAAACTATCAAATGCCAGTCCGGTAGTGAGTGGAGACAACTGTTGCGCCTGCTTGTGAAGAGTTTCCAAATAAGTTGCGATATAATCCGCACGATTTGTTTGCAGAGAAAACAGGTTGCAATATCCACATTTATGACTACAAAAAGGAATATGGAAATAAAGCGATGCTTTCTGTCCTTCCACCTGTTTCAGGTAAGGAACCAGCGAAACCGGGGACGGAAAAGAACGATAAGCAGTTTTATGTGGATAACTATACATATAGTCTACATATCGTGGTAGCGGTTGATTCATTTTTTCGTTAAAATAAAGTGTTTGTAAGGGACTGTATAAACCGTTTCGTGGGATATGCAATGATATTCATATCCATCCTCTCCATAGCAAGTGCCATGATCGGAAAGAGCAATCACCAGCGTATTTCCCCGCTTCTGAAAGGCCTGAAATAAACGGGGTAGCTGACTGTCGACATATTGCAGCGCGGCAGCGTGTGATTCCTTATCATCCTTCATCTTGCCTTCCACATAATGACAGTTCGGATAATGAATAGCAGAAAAATTGATATACATAAAAATCCGTTTGTCCTCCGGATAGTTTTCGAGTTTCTTCAATGCAAAATCAATTTGTTTTTCAGTACTATCGGGTGCCGTGCATCCAAAGGTCGGCAGCCAATAACTTTTAGTAAAGTAACCGGGAAACACACGCCCCAGTTCATTACGCTTGCTGAAGAAGTTCACCCCTCCTATACAAATCGTTTCATAACCTACATTGGCAAGGCTTTGCACAAAAGTTGCTTCCGTAAACGGATAACTTCCCGCAGGCGGAATACGTCCCGTACCAGCTTGCACAGGGAAAAACAACCACTTACGGCTGCGTAGCGAATGAGGTTCCGCCGGAGAAGGCAGAAATCCTGCAAAGATGGCAAAATGAGACGGGTAAGTAAAATTTCCCGGCGCATGTCTTTTTTCCCATTCTCCTCCGTGACTGTTCAGTACCGGTGTTCTTCCTGCCTCTTCTTCCTCCTTGCTGACATCATAACGCAAGGTATCAAAGCAAAGCATCAATATATCATGAGTACCCACCACCTGATTCATATCCAGATCCGGATTTTGGGTCTGTTCGCCAGCCGGCAGTTCATCTATTTGCATGGTTATATCTCTTTTTTATGTTTTTTATCTGTTGAATATAAATAGAATTATGAGCAAACATATCCTGATACACATGATCTCCCTGTCCGTTGACTTCTATTATATAAGGAATATCTGTTCCTCTCTCTATCAGTACATCCACTCCGGCATATTGCAAATCCAAAGATTGAACCGCTTCCTGACACTGAAAATAGATTTGTTGCCGCACTACTTCCGGCAAAGACAATTCGTTCCACCAATGTGCCTTATTGTTCAGATGCAGATTGGTTATGCTTCCTTTACTGCATCTCACAACGATATAATCAATTTCAGATTCCCGACACACTACACGAAGATCATAATTCTCTCCCTGCAACTGCTCTTTAGGAATCCATTCTTCTAAAATAGCTTCTGTTTGCATCACAGCTTCCGCCAACGGGATCATCTCTTTTTCCGTACTCAAACGGTTGATACGTTTAGTGTTATGAATGACTCCATCCACTTGTTGCAAGGTAGTATAGACTACCCATTTATTCCGGTTGGGTTGATAGCGAACAGCCATAATACCTCCCGCCCCCGAACCGTAACGGGGTTTCAAAAAGCATCCTCTACCGCAATCGGCAAGAAGCTCTCTCAACTCATCAAAAGAACGGGGAGAAGGTAACATCGGAGTCACTTTCAACCCTCTGTCCATCAACACTTGTTTAGTTTCCTTTTTATCAAGAGCACGTAATAAAGCATGGGGAGTATTCAAAAAGCACACGTCATCAGATAACCTCATCTCGCCTAAACGTTGCAGTGTCTCCTTATATGCCTGATTCAACAGCGCATATTTCAGGAAATTCGTTTCATCGCTTACACAAGGTTCCAGTTTGATAACTGCCTGCCGTAGTTGCGGCAAGCAGTTAAAAAGTTCCCCGTAAGTCATAAAACGAACTTCCACCTGCAAGTGTTTGCCTGCTTCAATAAAGTATTCTATACGTTTGGACAGAGAGTTGCTGACAACGATTATCTGCATCTCCTATTCTGTAATCATCGGGTAATACCACAATTCACCATCATATTCATCTGCCTCTTCAGTTTCAGCAATATCTATTTTCATAGGGAGACTCTGCAACTGTTTCTTCATCTCCTTGCTCAAATAATTATAGCGCATATTGATAAACTTCAAATGAGCGATCTTATCCATATTATCCAGCAATAATTGGGCACCTTCATCTTTGAGAGTACCAGCCGAAACATCCATTGTTTCAAGTTGGGGAAGAATATCCGACTCCAGGAACATTTCTACAATCTTGTCCTGTTCTTCAGAGTTGACGATCCCCAGATAAGTCAGCTTCGGGAAACGTTCTTTGGAGAACAACGGACGGAATATCTCAATATCAGCTTCAAATCCATAATCTTCCACACCAACATATAGAATCAGTTTTTCCAGATTGGGGAAATCAGAACCAAGAATATCTTCTACCACTTCGGTAGGCAGGCCACCACTGATAATTTCGAGTGACCGCAACTCCGGCCGTGAAGTCTTTCCCAAACGCAGATTATTGGTTCCTTTGATTTTCAGATCTTTCAATTTAGGCATGGCATCGAGCAGCGGACTAATATCAGCTTGTTCAATCCATGAAATCTCCTGTTCTTCCTGCTCAATATCTCCCCAGAACAAGCCTTCTATTTGTGCGAACTTCTCCTTATTTTCAATCATTCCCTGCAATAAGGCAGAACAGTCGCCACCCTCATAATCCCAACAACCGATTGTTATTTGTTTATATTCAGAGAGATGTTTATCTTTCAATATCTTATCCAGAAGATTCACATTGTTTTCATACTCATCATAACTCAAAGTATATTTCTTGGCTTCCACTTTCATTTCACGTGCAGTTTCTTCAGCAGTTTCTACATACCCTTTTTTGGTCTTTTCCGCAATCAGTTTGCTGGCTGCTTTTTCAGCTTCTTCAGTCGTTGCGTAGTTTTTCACTTGTGTTTGTCCGTCGGTCCCCAACTTACCATAATTTACAGTAACATCTGTTCCGACTACCTCTATGCTCCAGAATTTCTGCGATTTAAAATCTTGAAAAACGAATACTCTCTTCATAATACAGTTTTTAATGGTTGATATTTGCACACTCAACACAGAACGCGCATGAACAATACCTGCAAAAATAACCATTTTATGTAATGTACAAAGAAATCTGTTTACTAAACTTTCAGAGTATTCAAAAATACAACCCAAGATATGCAACAAAGGCTGCCTTTTGGGGCAGCCTTCATTATTCTATTTCTGTAATATATCAGTTTAATCTTCAATAGTACATATACTTACACGGTTCCAATCCGGTTCAGTAAACATATCGCCTACACCCTGACCTTCAGCAGTGATACGAGATGCACTGATTTTATACTTGTTGACCAAGATCGTTTTTACAGCTTCTGCACGTGCTGCGGCAATTCTGGCATTCACTTCAACACTACCTTCCGGAGAAGCGTATCCCTTAATAACCACTTTAGAATCAGCATATTTCTTCAGGTAAGAAGCTACACGTTCCACATTAGGAAGTTGTGAAGCGTCAACTGACGATTTACCTTGTCTGAAAGTAATGATAGATTCGGGTACACGGGCGGTTTTCACTACAGTCTCCACCGGAACCACTTTTGTGCGGCATGCTTCAAGTTCTTCCTGCAATCCGTTGATACGTTGGTTTGCATTGCTGATCTCACCATCTTTGTTGTTTACATCTGCACGAAGTGCATTGATTGAAGAGTTCAGTCCGTCAATTTCGGCTTGATTATATACTCTCACTTTGGCAAAATGATGTGTTCCGTTACTTGTCTTAAAGTGATATGTCAATCCGGCTGTCAACTCAAAACCTGCGTTATTAGCATTGAAACGGCTCTTTGTTTCAGGGTAAGTACCTTGCATATCATACACAATGGCAGGTTTGATTCCTAATGTCCATGCTTTACTTTCACCCAAGTTGAAATTGAAATTCAATCCCAAACGCGTAGACCAGGAGTTCTGATCGCCATCGCCATTCACATAATAATGTAACCAACCCATTCCGGCCACAGCTTCCACTTCAAACAAACGAGGTTCGCCCGTGTAACTTGCAAATAGATTCATCAAATTGACTTTACCCAATACGCTGACATCCGAAGCATCGAAAGCCGTTTTACTGGATGTGGTATTGATATATCCCATTCCTTGGAATCCCAAACCGAAGATAGGAGTTAATTGCTTTGAGACTCCCACTCCAAAAGTGGGACGCATACCTTTAAAGAAAGCACTGTGAGTAAGGGGAGTAACTCCACCGGCATTTACTCCGACAGACCAATTATCTGTAAGTTTGGTACCTTCTACAACTGATTGGGCATTTGCTACTGTAAAGCCACCCAATATAAAAGCTAATAAAATAATAGATTTTCTCATATTCATAAGTTTTAAATGTAATGTTTTATCTGCTAAATCATTAGAAATGTATTGTTTGTTCATGTCTAACTTTCTAGTTCATTTTTTAATTCGTTATTCACTTTAAACAACATATCATATCAAAAATTAGTTCGCAAGCCATGAGCTCTATTAACATCTATTATGCTTTCGAAAAATCTAAAATATGGAAACATCAATGCAAACGCCTCATTCCCTGAAGAGAAAGGGATCCCAACATCGCTAACCATTATGCATCTTGTTTCATTATTCTACACTTTCATTCATCCATCAGGCAGGAAATACATAAACCGGACTCTACTAAAATACGAAGAATAGAACATAAACGGAAAGTTATCAGGTTGTTAATGCCATATATCGTTCTGATAAAGAGCGAATATTTTTCTTCCTTTTCAATTGGAATCTTGATTTAATTTCTAACTTTGCCGCCAACATCGGTTTCCGGAATGGCATTATCACCAGACGGAATTAAAAGGGAATCCAGTGAAAA
>OGTL01000891.1_pt1 | contig 29021 bp, 21 predicted proteins | sample 1553601 | NCBI WGS metagenome assembly OGTL01 (sample SAMEA2580112, study PRJEB22360) | human gut metagenome | biome: human gut; feature: human-associated habitat; material: faeces | place: Denmark | collected 2008/2010 | reverse complement strand
GGGTTGCAGACACATGATCTCTTTTTATAATATTCCACCAATAATTTCCGTCATTTCACCATATTTACATTAGAGAATTCTGGTAATTCAACAATTCACTCATAGGCTTCGACATATTCAGATACTGTCTGGTATTTCGTCGTAATCCATTATTATTACCACCCTTAAGTATCGTCTCATGCTTTGCAAAGAAATCCTGATCTTCTTCAAAAGGTGTTCTCACGATATGAATATCCACGATCTCATCTAAGAAACGATTCTGATGAAAGATCTTTCTCGTACATTCCTTTCGATACAAAGGATGCAGCTGATTTACCGTAAACTGAAAATAAAGAGAATTAAGTAATGGTTCATCACTGTCTAATAAAAATTGATAATCACCATCCAAAATCTTCTGTCCTTGTTCTTTGGTCAAAGGAATCTTTGTTTTATCTACCACAGATCCGTCTCGTTTCCTCTGCATCAGATAGAGATCTTCATCATTCTCCATATAGAAATAATATGTAAATGGGGAACTGTCCTTTGCTCCTTCAAACATTAATACCTTGACCGGAAGACTGATCATATATTTATCAGGAGATTTGGACAGGATATATTCTTCCTGTGTCTGGTTATATTCAGCTTGACTGATATTCTTCGTAACTTCGGTATAAGAAAGTTTTTCAATTGCTGTATTTTTCATGATAACTCCTAACCCGTGCTTTGTTATTAACTTCTTTCATTATAGCAAAGGAATATGATAAATTCATGTCTTATTTATAAAAAATGTATGAATAATTCATAGATTTTCTCAATACCCTGTGCTAAGATAAAATCTGGAGGAAAACTATGGATTTATTTGAATATGCAAGAGAATTAAATAAAGATAAAGAGTCGCCATTAGCAGGGAGAATGAGACCTGCAACCCTCGATGAAGTGGTGGGTCAGGAACATATTATTGGAAAAGATAAATTACTATATAGAGCGATCAAAGCGGATAAAATCAGCTCGATCATTTTCTATGGTCCACCAGGAACAGGAAAGACAACCTTAGCAAAAGTCATTGCCAATACGACCAAAGCAAATTTTGTACAGATGAATGCAACAACATCTGGGAAGAAAGATATGCAGGAAGCGGTGGCAGATGCGAAAGAATCTCTTGGAATGTATCAGAAGAAGACGATCTTGTTTATCGATGAGATCCACAGATTCAATAAAGCACAACAAGATTACCTGCTGCCATTTGTAGAAGATGGAACGATCATTTTGATCGGAGCAACGACAGAGAATCCGTATTTTGAAGTAAATCAGGCGTTGATCTCAAGATCCAATGTATTTGAACTACATTCATTAGATAAAGAAGATATTAAGAAATTGATCGTAAGAGCTATTACAGATGACGAAAAAGGAATGGGGATCTATGGAGCAACGATTACCGATGATGCACTGGATTTTCTCTCAGATATGGCAGAAGGAGATGCAAGAAGTGCTTTAAATGCGATCGAACTTGGAATATTAACAACAGAACCTGCTGAAGATGGAAAGATTCATATCGATATCGATGTAGCACAGGAATGTATCCAAAGAAGAGTGACAAAATACGACAAAGACGGGGATAATCACTATGATGTGATTTCTGCATTTATCAAAAGTATGCGAGGATCAGATCCAGATGCAGCTATTTATTATCTGGCAAGAATGATCGATGCCGGAGAAAGTGTTACATTTATTGCAAGAAGAATCATGATCTGTGCATCCGAAGATGTTGGAAATGCTGATCCGCAGGCATTACAGGTAGCAGTTGCAGCGTCACAGGCAGTGGAACGGATCGGAATGCCAGAAGCAAGGATCATACTGGCACAGGCAGTCACTTATGTAGCCAGTGCACCAAAGAGCAATGCAGCATATATGGCAGTTGATCAGGCATTAGAATCTGTCAGAAATCATAAGATCGGAGCAGTTCCTAATCATTTAAGAGATGCTCATTACAAAGGCGCAGCGAAACTAGGACATGGAATCGGATATAAATATGCGCATGATTATCCAGATCATTATGTAAAACAACAGTATCTTCCAGATGAGCTTCTTGGAACAACGTTTTATGAACCAACGGAAAATGGATATGAGAAAAATATCAAAGAATATTTGGAAAGAATCAGAAAGTAAAATAAAAATGAGCACTGAAAATGAAACATCAGTGCTCGTTCTTATTTTTACTCCATTTATACAAAAATGACATTGCCCATAAAAAGATCGGAAAGAAAAACATCAAAAACAGTGACATCCAGAATAACTGGCTTCCGCTCACTGCAAAATAGATAGTAGATCCGATGATGGCAAGCAATATCACGATCAGCAGGATCGCTGTGATCTGCTTCATATGCTTTTGTTTTTTCATCATAACATCCTTTCGTAAATATGTATACCTATGAGGTATCCTAGCATAGATTATTGTGTTTTGAAAGAGTAAAATATTTTATAAAAGAAAATGAATAAGAAGCAAAAGAGAGGACATAATAAGAATATCCAGTTAATAAAAGAACTGGATAGAGAAATACTTATCCTCCCCTTAAGTATTCCCCCACTCTGCGAAGCCGTGGAATGGGGGATTTTTATGTAAAATTGCTGTCGATTGTTGAAAAAGAGCCAGAGATTTGTTATAGTATCAAAGGAAAATAACATTTTTAAAAGAAAAGGATGGAATGAACATGGCTTTATTACAGGAATGGCGTGATTACGCATATAAATTTGACGATAGAACAGCAGAAGGACAGCAGTTCTGGTTAAATTACTTCAACATTGAAAAAGGAATCTACGAACAATTATTAGCTGACAAAGATACAGTTGTATCTGGAACAGTGAAAGAATTAGCAGACAAATACGAGACAGAATTACAGATGTTTGTAGGATTCTTAGATGGGATCAACGACAGCTTAAAAGAAGCAAACCCAATCGAAGAGATGGATGAAAATACACAGGTAAGCTTAGACATCGACTTCGAGAAATTATATTACAACATGGTTGGATGTCGTGCAGAATGGCTTTACAACTTAAAAGAATGGGATGACATTCTTACAGAAGAAAGAAGAAAAGAGTTATACAAAGAATCCAGAAATTCAACAACAGTTGTAAAAGGAAAGAAGATCGGAAGAAACGATCCATGCCCATGCGGAAGCGGTAAAAAATACAAAAAATGCTGCGGAAAAAACGCTTAATTCGTTAAAAGAAATAGTCGAATATGTAAATGAAACAAGGAAGAACCTTTTGGCTTATGTGATAGCTGAAGGGTTCTTTTATTTTAGAAAATTTTGATAAAATCCCATATGAGATAAAAATACAGAAATTATTGACATTTTGTATACATGATGTTAGAATTTCAATTAGTCGTCTAATGATTAGTTATCTAATTAAAATACTCAAAGTAAAGAAAGGAGCATACATGAAGAAGTGTGAAGGAATTTACAGTTTGATCGGCAAAGTGAATCATAAGAGTGCGATTTATGGATTTGAGCTTTTGAAAGAAGAAAATATACATCCGAGACAGATGCCTCTGATCATTCATTTAAAAAAATGCGAAGGCTGTACACAAAAAGAGTTAGCCGAGAAGATGCAGGTCAAGCCGTCTACGCTAAACGTAATGATTGGACGAATGGAAAAGAATGGATATATAGAGAAAAAACAAGACGAAAAAGATTCAAGAAAAAGCAGAATTTATTTTACTGAGAAGGGAAGAAGTATCTGTGAAGACGGTCATAAAAAATTTGTCATGATACAAGAAAAACTTCAAGAGTATTTTACAAAAGAGGAGCAGGAAGAACTCAAGAGACTGTTAAATAAATTTTGTGATTGTCTGGATGAACAGACAGAGATACTAAAAAAAGAAAGAAAGGAAAAATCAGATGCTTAAATTATTTCGATATTTGAAAAAAGCATATGTACCTGTCATTGCGATCGTGTTATTGCTGATCCTACAGGCGAGTTGTGACCTGACATTACCAACATTTACATCCAATATCGTCAATGTAGGTATTCAGCAAAAGGGTATTGAAGACGCAGTTCCTGATGTAATGAGAGAAGAAACATTTCTGGCATTGAAATCTCTTATGAAACAAGATGATGCAGATGATATGGAAGATGCTTATAAACTTTATACAAAAGATCAGGTAAAAGATTCAAAATATAAAGATTATAAAGACGGACGTTTATATGTCAGAAGATATATCTCCAAAAAAGACAGAGAACATCTTGATACGAGTATGTCAAAGGCAATGCTTAAGTTGTCAGCGCAGATGGCAAAACAGATTCAGGCCAATCCTCAGGCAGCAGCTTCTTTAAGCAAGAGCCAGAAAAAAATGATGGCGCAGATGAAGAACATGGATACAAAAGACATGCCAGATACGATCATCAGTCAGGCAGCGATTTCTTTTGTGACTTCAGAATACAAAGCAATCGGACTTGATATTGACCAGATGCAGACACATTATCTGTTAGTGACAGGAGCAAAGATGATCGGGCTTGCGTTCTTGATCATGGCAGCAGCAGTGAGTGTTACTTTATTGTCAGCACGTTTAGCTGCGAAATTAAGTCGTATTCTGAGAGAGAAAGTATTTGAGAAAGTTATGTCGTTTACAAACTCTGAGTTTGATAAATTCTCAACAGCCTCATTGATCACAAGAAGTACGAATGATATCCAGCAGATTCAGATGTTTATGACGATGGTATTCCGTATCGTCGTATACGCACCATTAATGGGAATCGGAGGTATTTTCAAAGTATTAACAACCAATGCGAAGATGACATGGACGATCGCTATCGGTGTGATCGCGATCATGTTAGTGATCTTTGTATTATTTAAGGTAGCGATGCCAAAATTTAAGATCTTACAGAAACTGATCGACCGATTAAACTTAGTAACAAGGGAAATTCTTACTGGACTTTCCGTAATCCGTGCATTCAGTACAGAAAAACATGAAGAAGAACGTTTTGATAAAGCCAATATGGATCTGATGAAGACAAATTTATTTGTAAACAGAGCTATGACATTTATGATGCCAACAATGATGCTGATCATGAATGGTTTAACTGTTCTGATCGTATATGTTGGAGCATCCAATATTGATGCAGGAAAGATGCAGGTTGGAGATCTGATGGCATTTATCCAGTATGCAATGCAGATCATTATGGCATTCTTATTTATCTCCATGGTATCTATTATGATGCCTCGTGCACAGGTTGCAGCAGAACGTGTCAATGAGATCTTAGATATGGAAGTCATGATCAAAGATCCAGAAGAACCAAAAGAATTTTTACCAGAGAAAAAAGGTGAAGTTGAATTTAAAAATGTATATTTCTGCTATCCTGATGCAGATGAAGCAGTGCTTCATAATATCAGCTTTACAGCACCAGCTGGTAAAACAACCGCATTTATTGGAAGTACAGGTAGTGGTAAATCAACATTGATCAACCTGATTCCTAGATTCTTTGATGTCAGCCGTGGAAGTATTTTGGTTGATGGGGTGGATATCCGTGATGTAAAACAGCATGATTTATGTGAAAAGATCGGATACGTACCACAGAAAGGAGTATTGTTCTCAGGAACGATCGAATCCAACTTAAAATATGGAAAAGAAGATGCAACGATCGATGAAGTGAAACGTGCAGCAAGAATCGCACAGGCAACAGATTTCATTGAGGAGAAAGAGGAAAAGTATGATTCACCGATCGCACAGGGCGGTTCCAACGTATCTGGTGGACAGAAACAGAGATTATCAATTGCAAGAGCTATTGCAAAAGATCCTGAAATCTATATTTTTGATGACAGTTTCTCAGCACTTGATTATAAGACAGATGTGAAACTTCGTTCTGAACTTCAGAAAGAAACAAATGGAAGTACAACATTGATCGTAGCACAGAGGATCAGTACGATCCTTCATGCAGACCAGATCATCGTCTTAGATGAAGGAAATATCGTAGGAAAAGGAACTCATGAAGAGTTATTAAATACTTGTCCGGTTTATCAACAGATTGCCAAATCGCAATTATCAGAAGATGATCTTAAGAAAGCAAGGGAGGTGTCTGACCATGAGTAATAATCGAAGAAGAGGTCCGATGGGTGGACCAGGCAGAGGAATGGCACCAGGCGAGAAAGCCAAAGATTTAAAAGGAACAATGGTCAAACTGATCAAATACATGAGACGTTTCTATGTTCCGATCGTTATGGTAATCATTTTTGCCATTGCAAGTACCGTGTTTAACATTGTTGGACCAACGATCTTAGGAGATGCAACAACTGAGATCTTCAAAGGACTGGTTCACAAAGTATCTGGTGGAAGTGGAATTGATTTTGATAAAGTTACACATATTTTATTGATGTTGTTAAGCTTATATGTAGCAAGTGCGATTTTCTCATTTATTCAGGGACTGATCATGACACATGTATCAAATAATGTCAGTTACCAGATGAGAAAAGATATTTCAGAGAAGATTCATCGTATGCCAATGAAATATTTTGAAAGCAGAACCTATGGTGAAGTATTGTCAAGAGTTACAAATGATGTTGATACATTAGGGCAGAGCTTAAACCAGAGTATGACACAGATCATCACATCAACGACACAGATCGTCGGTGTATTTATTATGATGATCCGTATCAGTATTCCGATGACGATCGCAGTTTTATTGACACTTCCATTATCTATGGGATTGATCGGATTGATCATGTCAAAATCTCAGCCATATTTCAAGGCACAGCAGAAACATCTTGGAGAGTTAAATGGACAGGTAGAAGAAATCTATAGTGGACATAACATTGTCAAAGCATTTAACAAAGAAGAAAGCGTGATCGAAGAATTTAAAGAAGTAAATGGAAAACTTTACAATTCTGCATGGAGATCACAATTCTTCTCAGGAGCAATGATGCCGCTGATGCAGTTTGTTGGGAATTTAGGTTATGTAGCAGTAACAATATTAGGTGGATATTTAGCAATCAAGAAGACAATCGAGGTAGGTCAGATCCAGTCATTCTTACAGTATGTAAGAAACTTCAGCCAACCGATCACACAGTTAGCACAGGTAGGTAACATGATGCAGACGACCGCAGCATCTGCAGAACGTGTCTTTGAATTTCTGGAAGAAGAGGAGGAGATCGAAGTTGAAAAAGACGCAGTACCTGTTGATACACTTGCTGGAAATGTAACATTTGAACATGTAAACTTCGGATACAACAAAGATCAAACGATCATCAATGACTTCTCCGTCGATGTCAAAGAAGGACAAAAAGTTGCGATCGTAGGACCAACTGGAGCTGGAAAGACAACGTTGATCAAACTTCTGATGCGTTTCTATGATGTGAATGGAGGCTGCATTAAAGTAGATGGCCATGATATCAGAGAATTCAAGAGAAGTGACCTAAGAGAAATGTTTGGTATGGTGCTTCAGGATACATGGCTTTACAATGCAAGTATCCGTGACAATATCCGCTATGGTAAATTAGATGCAAGCGAAGAAGAAATCCAAGGAGCAGCAAGAGCTGCATACGCACATCATTTCATTGAAACACAGCCAGGTGGATATGATATGGAGATCAACGAAGAAAGCAATAATATCTCCCAAGGACAGAAACAGTTATTAACGATCGCAAGAGCAATCTTAGCAGATCCAAAGATTTTGATCCTTGATGAAGCAACAAGTTCGGTCGATACAAGAACAGAAGAACGAATTCAGATGGCAATGGATAATCTGATGCAAGGAAGAACAAGTTTTGTGATCGCCCATCGCTTATCAACGATCAAAGATGCCGACGTGATCTTAGTTATGAATCACGGAGACATTGTGGAACAGGGAAATCATGAAGAATTGCTGGCCAAGGGTGGATTCTATGCGGATCTTTATAATAGCCAGTTTGAAAATGCTTAAGAATAATAAAACATTGTGAAAAAAGGGAAAACGAAAGTTTTCTCTTTTTTTATTCTAATATAGAAAAGATTTTCACAGGATTAAATAGACGGATATAGCAAATTTTGGTACAGTTAAATAGAACAAACATATATCCAGATATAGAATCAAGGAGAATCAAAGTTATGAAGAAGAATCAGACACAGATTAAAAAATATGCGGCTGTGATCAGTATATTCTTAGCGGCAGTCATCGTAGGACTTTTTGTTTTCTTCTTTTGCATAAAACGTTCTGTTGAACAAAGATCAAAAAACACGATGAGGAACAACGTGGTCAGACAGAGTGAGCATTTAAGAACAATATTAGATATTCAATATGATTACTTAAATGGATTAACAGAAGAGATTGGTAAGACAGACCATCTGTTAGCAAAGAAGAATATGGATTTGATCAAGTCGATCACAAAACATACAGATTTTTGTGGGACTGCATTGATCGAGCCAAATGGGGATGCTCATTATGACAATGGATTGATAAAGAATTTATCGCATCGAAGATATTTTAAAGAAGTGATCAGTGGAAAAAGAACATTAAGTGATCCATTAGATAGTAGTATTTCTGGATCAACAAGAGTTGTGTTAGGAGTTCCTATATATAACAGCAAACACAAAGTGATCGGAGCTCTTGGAGGTTCTTATGACGTAACAGCTCTAAGTCGTATGCTGTTTGAAGATCTTTTTAATGGACAAGGATGCAGTATGATTATTGCGCAAAACGGAGAAATCATTGCATTTGAAGGAGATACATCTTACTGGAATCTTGATTATAGAGATAATTTCTATAAATGTTGTTGCAAATGGATCATCAAAGACAAAGTAACAGTGAAGAAAATCAAACAGGATTTTAAAGAAGGAAAAGAAAATCTTGTAACGGCAGACAGCAAGAAAGAAGGGACAAGAAGACATTACTTTGCATATATGCCAATGGGGGCCAATGGTTGGATGCTCTGTTATGCATTACCAGAACAGGCAGCACAACAGTCATATAACTTCATTGAAGACTACGAAATAAGCTTTATGATCGTATTTATTGTTTTGGTGACCTTATTGATCCTGTATATTGTTTATGAGAATCATACAAGGAACAAAGAATTACTGAAATATGCACAAACTGACGCATTGACAGGATTATATAACAAAGAAACAACCGAGCAGTTAACGGATGAACTTTTATCAGAAGATGAGAATAAGTACCATGCATTTTTGATTTTGGATGTGGACTGTTTTAAGCAGATCAACGATATCTATGGACATGCAGTCGGGGATATCGTGTTACAGAAATTCGGGAAACTTCTAAAAGGCACTTTCCGTGAAGGAGATATATTAGGAAGGATCGGTGGGGATGAATTCGGAGTCATTATGAAGAATATCCAGACAAAGGATATAGCAATGAAGAAAGCAGAAGAATTGCTGGCTAAAACACAAGCATACAAGATCGACGAATTGAAAGGAAATAATATCTCCATCAGTATCGGGATCAGCACAGCCCCACAAGACGGGGACTGCTACATGGATCTCTATAAACGCGCCGATCAGGCACTTTACCAGGCAAAACGAAGTGGAAAAGCAAGAGTGTGCAACTATTTCTCATGAAAATAGTCTTTTACTAATTTTACCACAGTTCCAGATAGAAGGAATAAAGCAATCAAGTTCGGAATCGCCATCAGACCGTTGAATGTTTCTGCGATACTCCAAAGCATTCCAAGGTCTACAGTAGCACCAAGGATCGCAACTAACGAATATACTAACATAAAAGGTTTAATAACCTTAGAAGAGAATAGAAACTCAATACAACGAGCTCCATATAATCCCCATCCGATAATGGTTGAAAATGCAAAGCAACATAACGCAACCGCAGTAAAGATGGAGATCCAGTTTCCATAAGTAGCAGTGAATCCACTGATCGTAAGTTCAGCACCAGCATCGGCACCAAATCCAATTGGAATTCCACTGCAGAGGATGACCAAAGCTGTCAATGTACAGATTAAGATCGTATCAGTAAATACTTCAAAGATACCAAGAAGTCCTTGCTTTACAGGCTCTTTCGTATCAGCACAGGCATGAGCGATCGAACCTGTACCAAGTCCGGCTTCATTTGAGAAGATGCCTCGTGCGACACCTTTTTTCATACTCATAAAGAAACTTCCAACAATACCACCAGTCACAGAAGCAGGATGGAAAGCTCCGTTAATGATAGAACCAAAAACAGCAGGCAGCTGATCGATATTTAAAACAACAACACCTAAGGCAAAGAAGATATAAATAAATGCCATAAAAGGTACTAATCTTTCAGCTACCTGTCCGATTCTTTTGATTCCGCCAAGTAAGATCAATGCCACAAGAATTGCAACAATGATACCAATGATCAGATTCGCAGTTCCAACAGAAGACTGACTGATTACGTGGAAATTCAACAAAGCAGAATTGATTGCTGTTGTGATCGTATTTACCTGAGTAGCATTTCCAGTTCCGAATACTGTTAAAACTCCGAAAGCAGAGAATAGTACAGCAAGAAAATGCCAGTTTTTACTAAGACCATTCTTGATATAGTACATAGGACCACCAACATAATCCCCTTCTTGGTTACGTTCTCTGAAGTGAACTGCAAGTGTTACTTCGGAAAATTTCGTACACATTCCAAGAATAGCAGAAATCCACATCCAGAAAACAGCACCAGGACCACCGATTGCGATCGCACCGGCAACTCCGGCAATATTTCCAGTTCCGACTGTGGAAGCGAGTGCAGTACAGACTGCCTGAAATGGAGTCATAGATCCGTCGGATGCATCTTGCTTCTTAAAGACACGACCAAGCGTTTCCTTCATTGCATAAGGGAATTTACGGATCTGTAAAAATTTTGTTTTGATCGTTAACAGTAATCCGACACCAATGATGCAGATCATGGCTGGAACACCCCAGATAAAGTTGTTCACGGCACTGTTAACTGATTGTATAAGCTCTAACATAAATCAAACCTCTTTCAAATTTCTTTTATTAATTTGTATCTGTTCTTATATAATAGATATTTACTCATTAAGATCCATGTTGCCTTAAGGTGACATGGAACATGAACAGACACAAATGCAATCATATCATATTTACAGAAAAAAGTACAGAATCTAATCTTGACAGAGAATTAATAGATATCTTCTATAGATTTATGAAAAAAATCTAACTTGTAAAATATGTAAATAAGGACTAAACTTATATTCATAATTACGTGTAGACTTGGAGGATGAAAGATGGAGAATGAAAAACCAATACTAAGAGGAGAGCTTGCATTGATGGCAGCAATCGTGATCAATAGTTTTAGTGTAGTACTGATGCTGTATTCAGGTTCTGGAATTTCGGCAATCTCAAGTGTACCTTATGCATTTTCGGAAGTATTTAAGGAGTTATCACTAGGTACATGGACATATATATTTCAGGGAGCATTAGTGTTAAGTCTGATGATCCTAAGAAGAAAGTTTGTACCATCTTATTTATTTAGCTTCGTTGCAGGATTTGCGTTTAGTGAATTATTAGATGTCAATGAATTATGGATTGGGATCCTGCCACAGACGATCTCATGCAGGATTGCGTATTTCCTGATCAGTTATTTCTTGTTAAGTATAGGAATTGCTTTAGAAAACAGATGCCAGCTTCCGATCATTCCAACGGATTTATTTCCAAGAGAATTATCAGAAATCATTGACAAACCATATGCAAGGGTTAAGATCATATTTGATGTTTTATGTCTTGCCACAACGGGGCTTTTAACATGTCTGATGCTTGGATATTTAGATGGATTAGGTATTGGAACGATCGTTGCTGCATTTACGATGGGTAAAATGGTTTCGATCACAGGCAGTTGGATCGATCAGAGAGTTACTTTTGCATCGGTCTTAAGTAAACAGACGATATAGGGAATTAAGAGAATAGAAATAAGAAAGATGATAAAATAAGATAGAACGGGTGATATTTTTGAAACAATATATTTTGAATGATTATATTACAGACGATGCCAGAATGGTAAATCCAATGATGGAAATTAATGGTTTTAAAGTAAGACCAGGATTTTTTGATTTAAATGGAGCATCAGAATTTTCATGTGGGGTGAATTTTACAGTGCATACAAGCAATGGAACATCATGTGATCTGCTATTATTTCATCCAGGAGAAGAAGAACCATATGCAATCATTCCATTTCCAGAATCATATAAGATCGGAGATGTCTATTCTATGATCGTTTATGATCTGAAATCTGAAGATTTTGAATATGCTTATCGTGTGGATGGACCATATGATGAACAAAAAGGATTATTGTTTGATAAAACAAAAATTTTGTTGGATCCATATGCTCAGGCTGTTGCAGGACAGGAAGTCTGGGGACATAAAAGAACCAGAACGTATCATGCAAGAGTTGTAAGAGATAGTTTTGACTGGGGTGTACAGCCACAGTCAACCAGAGAGATGAGTGATCTGATCATTTATGAGTTACATGTCAGAGGATTTACAAATCATTCATCCTCAGGAGTCAAACATCCAGGAACTTTTGCAGGATTAAAAGAAAAGATCCCATATTTAAAAGAATTAGGGATCAATGCGGTAGAATTGATGCCGATCTTTGAATTTGACGAGATGATCAACGCAAGAGAAGTGGATGGGAAACAACTTGTTGAATATTGGGGATATAATACGGTTGGATTTTTTTCACCAAATGCCAGTTATACAGCTGCTGAGGAAGTCAATAATGAAGGACAGGAATTAAAAGAATTGATCCGTGAACTTCATGAAAACGGAATCGAAGTTATTCTGGATGTTGTATTTAATCACACTGCGGAAGGAAATGAAAATGGACCATTCTTCAGTTTTAAGGGATTTGACAACAATATCTACTATTTATTAACTCCAGAAGGTAATTATTATAATTTTAGTGGATGTGGGAATTCTCTAAATTGCAACCATCCAGTAGTACAGCAGATGATCCTTGAATGTTTAAGACATTGGACGGTTCATTATCGTGTAGATGGATTCCGATTTGATCTTGCAAGCATTCTTGGACGAGATGAAGATGGAATGCCAATGAATAATCCACCATTACTAAAAAGTCTGGCCTATGATCCACTTCTAAGGAATGTAAAACTGATCGCAGAAGCGTGGGATGCAGGTGGATTATATCAGGTAGGAAACTTTCCAGCCAGCAAACGATGGGCAGAATGGAACGGACAGTACCGTGATACGATGCGAGGCTATCTAAAAGGTGATTTCTGGGAAGCTAACAGTGCTGCATGGAGAATTTGCGGTTCAGGTGACTTGTATGGAGGATATTACTCTGATGGCAACAGTAATTACGCTGGATACAATTCCTGCATCAACTTCCTCACATGTCACGATGGATTTACAATGTATGATCTCTATTCTTACAATAATAAACACAATGAGGCAAATGGATGGAACAATACCGATGGGGCAAATGACAATCGAAGCTGGAATTGTGGTATGGAAGGAGATACAAAAGATCCGGAAGTACTCAAATTACGTTACCGCATGATCAGAAATGCTTGTGCTATCTTAATGTGCAGCCGTGGAACGCCAATGTTCTTCTCAGGCGATGAATTCGGAAATACGAAGTTTGGAAATAATAACAGCTACTGTCAGGATAATGAAATCTCATGGATTGATTGGAGCTTATTAGAGAAGAATAAAGACTTATTTGAATTCTTTAAATTTATGATCGATTACCGAAAAAAACATCCAGTTATCCGCAAGAAACTGGACAATGCAGTTTGCGGAATGGAAGCAATGCATGCACACGATGTTAATGCAGAACGTATGGAAGTACCACAAAATGCAAAAACACTGGCAGTAAGCTTTGCAGGATATGACCGCAAAAAAGGAAAAGACGATCTTGTATATGTAGCAGTCAATGCTTATTGGGAAGAAGTAAAGATCACACTTCCAAACCTTGCAAATCATGGAGCATGGTACTTAAGTGTGGATACTTATGGAGATGAGAAAGGAAAGTACTTCTATCAAGAAGGAGAAGAGATTCGCATTGATCGTGAATATGTGATGAAACCTCGGTCTATTGTGGTGTTTACTGGACGAGAAATTTTAAGATAAATTTTAATTTTAAATTTGTAGTTGGCTAACTGTAGATTTTGAGTATATGATAAAAACTAAAGAAGCAACCGAAAGCGCAGCGGTGGAATTTTGCTCACATTTTGAACAAATCGCTGATTCGCCCAATTTCCTACGAAAACTCGCGTTGAAAGTTACTGAACCCAGTAGTCTTTGACGCTCAGACATTCGTCCAATTGGGCTGCGAATTTGTTCAAAATATGGCAAAATTCCAATGCTGCGTTTTCGGTTGCTTATTTATTTTTTATCATATACCTAAAGTCTATAGAGTGGACAATTCACAAGATTGAAAATTTAAGTGGTGTGTATGGAGAACAGCATTGATTGTAAAATAGGGGATTTTCAGACAGAAGGTAATGTTATTATGCTTCATAAACATCTCGATAAATCGGTGTTCGTAAGTTTCTTTCTGACTCATACATGCAACACTATCAACAAATCAAAATTGTATAAAAAAAGAAGCATCAAATATTCTTGACAGTATTACTAGGAAATGATATTATACGAATAATTCCTACTGGAAAACTATGAAAAAGAAAAAACTATAAGAGAGGATGTGTAACAAAATGAGCATTAACACAGCAGATTTTGCCGCACTAGCAGTTACAATTGTTTTGTTTGCGGTTATCTATTATTTAGATTATAAGAAAGGCGTAGACTTCGGACTTTTAACATTATTAGGAACAGTTTTTGGAATCGCAGTTGGTCTGGGATTTGGAAATCATTTTACATATGTTGAGATTTTCGGACGTATCTATACCAATGTATTGACAGCACTTGTTGTACCAATGCTGTTATTTAGTATCATCGCAAGTATCACAAATTTAAGCGAATCCATTCATTTAAAGAAAATCGGTGGAAAGTCAATCTTTTATCTGATCTTAAATACAGCGATCGCAAGTACGATTACCGTGATCGCAGCAGTCATCTTAAAAGTCGGTGATGGATTTGCTTACAAAGTAGCTGATGGATATCAGAAAGTTGAAGTTCCATCTGTTGTTGATACGATCGTAAACTTATTCCCAAGCAACTTCGCAACAAACTGGAGTGAAGGACAGATCATTCCGATCGTCGTATTTGCAATCATCATTGCATTATCTTACAATGCAATTTCCAAAGAAAATGAATCCGTAAAACCATTTAAAGCATTTATTGATGCAGGGAATCAGGTGATCGGACAGGCAATTGACTGGATCATTGGATTTACACCATATGCAGTATTATCTTTCTTGGCAAGAGCCGTTGGAAGAAGCAGTGTCACGGAATTGCTGCCATTATTAAGTACATTAGTATTATCTTATATCTTATGTGCAGTTCAGGCATTTGGAGTAGAAGGATTATTAATTAAATTTGTAGCAAAATTAAGTCCTGTTAAATTCTTTAAAGGAATCGCACCAGCTCAGTATGTAGCATTTACGACACAGAGCAGTGTTGGTACGATCCCGGTTACATTAAGACAGTTAAAAGAAGCACTTGGAGTTGATGGAGATGTAGCATCATTTACGGCAGGTCTTGGAGCCAATGTTGGAATGCCAGCATGTGCAGGAATCTGGCCAGCATTAACAGCGGTATTTAGTGTTCATATGTTAGGATATCATTACGGAATTGCACAGTATGCATTTCTGATCCTGATCACATTAGTAGTATCTGTTGGAACAGTCGGGGTTCCAGGAACAGCGACGATCACATCAACAGCTGTATTTGCAGCACTTGGCTTACCAATCGAATTAGTTGTCGTATTTGCACCAATCTCAACGATCGTTGACATGGCAAGAACAATGACAAATGTAACAGGAGCAGCAACAGCAGCCGTTATCACAGCAGCAACAGAAGGTCTGGTTGATGAAGAAGTTTACAATTCAGATCAGGCAAAACATGTTGCAGTAAACAACTAGGATAGAAGAAATTCTATATATAATCACTGTATGAAAAGACACTTGATCGTAACGTATATTTTATGTATGTTATGAACAGGTGTTTTTTCATTTCAGGTAATCAATATAAGTTGAGGCGGCTAAAATTTCGTGCTATCATAATCAATATAGATAAGAGCACGAAGTTTTTTCATATTATAGAAAATTGATTCAAGGAGGTGATCGTATGGGAAATTATCTAAATCCAGGGAATGAAAAGTTCAGAAGAATGATTCAGTCTGAAATTTATGTAGATAAGACAGGGATGATAAAATATACGAATTCCGTACTAGATACAGCACAAAACTATGTCTGTGTCAGCCGTCCAAGAAGATTTGGGAAGTCAATGGCTGCGAATATGCTGACAGCTTATTACAGCCGCGGTTGTAATTCAAAAGAATTATTTGGAAAGTTTGAAATTGCAAAAGATAAAGATTTTGAAAAATATCTGAATCAATATAATACCATATTCTTAAATATGCAGGAATTTCTAAGTCGAAGTCATAATGTAGAAGAATTGATCGATCGTGTGAAGAAGCTTGTGATCAGAGATTTGAAAATGGAATATCCAGAAGTTGATTATTTTGACGATACAGATTTGATTGAGTGTATGCAGGATATTTATGCACAAATGCAGTACCCATTTGTTGTGATCATTGATGAATGGGATTGCATTTTTAGGGAATATAAACAAGATAAAGAAGCACAGGAAAAATATTTAGATTTTCTACGGGACTTATTAAAAGATAAGGCATGTATTTATCTATCTTACATGACAGGAATTTTACCGATTAAGAAATATGGAACACATTCGGCACTGAATATGTTTGATGAATTTTCCATGATCGCCCCGGGACCTTTAGCATGTTATGTCGGGTTTACAGAACAAGAAGTCAAAAAGCTCTGTGAACAATACGGAATGGATATGGAAGAAGTTAAGAACTGGTATGATGGATATTCATTTGATGGAGTACTGTCTGTGTATAGTCCAAGATCGGTTGTAAATAGTATGAGATTTCGAAAGATATCAAATTACTGGAATCAGACAGAGACTTTTGAAGCATTACAGATGTATATTGATATGAATTTTGAGCATCTAAAAGATGATGTTTTAAGTATGATCGCTGGAGAAAGCGTGGCGGTGAATACCGAAAGTTTTACGAATGATATGGCAACGTTTCGTACAGAAGATGATGTACTGACATTATTGATCCATCTTGGATATCTTGCATATGATGATAAAACAAAAACAGTCAAGATACCAAATAGTGAAATTCGGGCAGAATATGTAAATACAGTTTCAGTATCAGACTGGGGATCTGTTTCAAAAGCACTAAAAGATTCTGCAGATACATTAAATGCAATCTGGCAAGGCAGAGAAGAACAGGTATCGAAAGCCATTGAACAGGCACATTTTGAGACATCACATATCCAGTATAATGATGAAAATGCATTGAGTTATACGATTTCACTCGCATTATATGCAGCAAGGAATTTTTATACCATTCACAGAGAACTGGCAGGTGGAAAAGGATTTGCAGATTTGGTCTTTATTCCGAAAAAACAATTTGCAGAGAAACCGGCATTGGTAGTTGAATTAAAATGGGATAAGAGCGCAGAAGGTGCGATCAAGCAGATCAAAGATAAGAAGTATTTTGAAAGTTTGGAAGAATATCAGGATAATCTGTTGTTGATTGGTATTAATTATGATAAGAAAACAAAAGAACACGTGTGTAAAATAGAGAAATATTAAAAACAGGTAAAAGGAATTGGAGAGGTATAAAATATGGGCAGATTTGTTAATCCAGATAATAGTGCGTTTCAAGCAGCACTAAATTCCAGAATTTATGTAGATAAAACGGGATTGATCGCATGTATGAATGAAGTTCTGGATTCTACAGATGCGTATATTTGTAATAGCCGCCCAAGACGTTTTGGAAAATCATATGCAGCGAATATGCTTGCAGCATATTACAGTAAGGGAGCAGAATCAGAAAAGATGTTTTCTGATCTTGAGATAGGACAATCAGAAGATTTTAAGAAACATTTGAATAAATATGATGTGATTCATATTGATGTACAATGGTTTTTGATAAACTGCGAAGATGCGGATAATGTTGTGCCATATATCACAAGAGTTGTGCTGGATGAATTGCGTGAAGTTTATCCAGAGATTTTACGTCAAGAAGTGGTATCTTTGCCAGATGCACTTTCTCTGGTTAAGGATAAGACAGGACGGAAATTTATCATTATCATTGATGAATGGGATGTGCTGATCAGAGATGAATCAGCGAACAAAAAGGTGCAGGATGAGTATATCCGATTCCTAAGAGGTATGTTTAAGGGAACAGAACCAACGAAATATATTCAACTTGCTTATCTTACAGGCATCTTGCCGATCAAGAAAGAAAAAACACAATCAGCACTTAACAATTTTCGAGAATATTCCATGTTGAATGCAGGATGTTTAGCTTCTTACATCGGTTTTACAGAAGATGAAGTAAAAGCACTTTGTGAGACATATAAGAAGGATTTTACAGAAGTCAAACGTTGGTATGATGGATATCAGTTAGGAAAATATCATGTCTATAATCCCAATGCAGTTGTAAACTTGATGGCGGATGGAAACTTCCAAAGTTATTGGTCAGGAACAGCTTCCTATGATTCGATTGTTCCATTGATCAATATGGATTTTGATGGATTGAAGACCGCAATTATTGAAATGGTGTCGGGAGCATCTGTTGAAGTAGATGTTGGGTCATTCCAAAATGACGTTGAGAATATTGTAAATAAAGATGACGTTTTAACATATTTGATTCATATGGGATACTTAGCATATTCAAGTGTTAATAGGATGGCATTTGTACCGAATGAAGAGATAAGACAAGAACTGATTCGTGCAACAAAAAGAAAAGAATGGAATGAAATGCTGAAATTTCAGCAAGAATCAGAGGATTTACTGGATGCAACTTTGGATATGGATGGAGAAATAGTTGCAGCTCAGATTGAGAAGATCCATGAGGAATATGTTTCAGCAATTCAATATAACAATGAAAATTCACTCAGCAGTGTATTGGCATTAGCTTATTTGAGTGCAATGCAGTATTATTTTAAACCGGTCAGGGAATTTCCTACAGGACGTGGGTTCGCAGATTTTGTGTTTATTCCAAAAACAGAATATCGAAATGATTATCCGGCACTTGTTGTGGAATTGAAGTGGAATAAGAGTGCTGTTAGTGCATTGCAACAGATTAAGGATAAAAAATATCCAGATTCTATTCAAAAATATGCAGGTAATATTTTGCTTGTGGGAATTAATTATAGTAAAAAAGAAAAGAAGCATGAATGTGTGATAGAGGAATACTTGAAAAAATAAGAAACAATAAAATCCATGAGAACAACGAACCAAAAAATCGTGTTCTTATGGATTTTATATTTTACAGCGTTGTTTCTACAAAAAGAGGGATGGAACTATTGATCACTGGGATCAGTCTTGGGACAACAAGGTTTTTGCTGCTCATAGCGATCGCTGTATGAAATTCAATATCTTTCATCGTATGATCTTCGCCATTATTTAATAAATTTTCAACATCATCGCATAAAGCGGTGATTTTTTTATATCATAGGAAATTCCGATATATCATGATCCTTTTTTCTTTATACAATCTTAATACAAGAGAACATATCCTTACACTATCTTTTTATCATAAAAGATATAATGATGATAAGATCAAAAAGTCATAAAATAATTTGAAAAAGAGGTAAGATCATATATGCCATGGAAGATTCATAAAAAAAGACATTTAACATCATTTCAGGTGATCATATTAGGGTTCGCAGGAGTGATCCTTTTTGGAGCATTGATCCTGATGCTGCCAATTTCATCAGCTCAAGCAATCATAACACCATTTCACAAAGCATTATTTACGTCAACTTCTGCAGTATGTGTGACAGGGCTTGCAGTTCTGGATACTGGAAGTTACTGGTCCGTTTTTGGACAGACAGTGATCATGTTCCTGATACAGATCGGAGGTCTGGGAGTTATAACAACAGCAACAGCCGTATTTATATTATCAGGAAGAAAAATATCGATCATGCAGCGAAGCACGATGCAAAATGCGATCTCTGCACCGAAAGTAGGAGGGATCGTTCGATTGATGAGTTTTATTTTAAAAGGAACTTTATTGATCGAATTGATCGGTGCGTTATTCATGATGCCTGTTTTCTGTCATGATTTTGGATTACGGGGAATCTGGATGTCGATCTTTCATTCTGTATCAGCCTTTTGTAATGCAGGATTTGATCTTCTTGGAACAAAATGGCATCCATTTGTATCATTGACATCATATGCGGTAAATCCAGTGATCAACATTGTGATCATGTTACTGATCATCATTGGTGGAATTGGATTTTTTACATGGGAAGACATTTATCTCCATAAATTTCATTTTAAGCATTACCATATGCAGAGTAAGGTTATTCTAACTACAACATTATGTCTGATCCTGTTACCAGCTGTTTTCTTTTTCTTTCAGGATTATGGAAATCTATCAGGGATTCACCGGTTGCTTGCATCATTGTTTCAAGCTGTGACACCGAGAACTGCAGGATTTAATACGACAGATCTTTCGATGCTGACAGGAGCATCAAAGGCAATGATGATTTTATTGATGTTGATCGGAGGTTCACCAAGTTCTACAGCAGGAGGTATGAAAACAACAACATTTGCTCTGTTACTTTTAAATGTACTGGCGACCTTTCAAAGTTGTGATGATGTGACAGCATTTGGAAGAAGAATCGATGTTGGTATGATAAAAAATGCAGCAACGATCGCAATGATGTATTTTATCTTATTTTTTGCAGGCGGAATGACGATCAGTGTGTATGAGGGACTACCGCTTTCAAGCTGTCTGTTTGAAGCAGCATCTGCAGTTGGAACCGTAGGTTTGACATTAGGAATCACACCAAAACTTCATATTCTGTCACAGATCATTTTGATCATACTGATGTATCTGGGACGTGTTGGCGGTTTGACGCTGATCTATGCAGTATTTTCAGATAAAAATAAACGAAAAGCAAAACTACCACTGGATAAGATCATAGTGGGATAAAAGAAAGAGGGAATTGATGATGAAGAATATTTTATTGATCGGACTTGGACGTTTTGGGAAACATATAGCAATACAGTCAAGTCAGCTTGGACATGAGATCATGGCAGTTGATCTGGATGAGGAAAGAGTGAATGATGCGCTTCCATATGTTACGAATGCACAGATCGGTGACAGTACGAATGAGGAATTTTTAAATTCTCTGGGGATTGCAAATTATGATATCTGCTTTGTTACGATCGGTGGGAATTTTCAAAATTCGTTGGAAACCACCTGTCTGCTAAAAGAACTTGGAGGCAAAATGGTTATTTCCAGAGCCGAACGAGATGTACAGGAAAAGTTCCTTTTACGAAATGGAGCCGACAAGGTAGTTTATCCAGAAAAAATGGTGGCAAAATGGGCAACGATCCGTTATACCGATGATCATATTCTTGATTATATGGAAGTCGATGCTTCACATGCGATCTTTGAGGTAGAAGTTCCAAAGGAATGGATCGGAAAGACAGTGGGAAAACTTGATATTAGAAGAAGATATGATATTAACATCATGGCAGTAAAAGATGATGGAAAAGTAAGTATGGCGATATCTGCGGATACCTGTTTTAAGGAAGATGTTACATTATTGGTATTAGGAGAATATAAAGCGATCAAAAAGTGTTTTTGTATCTGATATCATGAAAAAAGAGGTGAGAGCTTATGTCAGATTTTATTTTAGCAGTATCTGTAATCCTGATTTTTGCATTTGTATTGTGGTTTTTAAAAAAAATAAATTATTTTCTTGGAAAAGATCGAAAAATAATTGATAGAGAACCAGATGATGAGGACAAAGAGATATTAGTTTCTGGCAGGTTTTTAAATAAAAAAGGAAAAAATCAGGATGATTGGTGAAAGGTATATTTGGCGTGTTCATGGATTATGATGTATGATAATGATATAATGCATTCAACAAGGAAAGGGGATTGAGATGAGTACAGGAGAATTTGTAGATCTGAACATAGAAAACGAACACATTCTTGTTTGTCTTTCTTCTTCACCATCGAATGAAAAGATCATACGTACAGCAGCGAAAATGGCAACAGATATGCGGGCACGTTTTACAGCATTGTATGTACAGACAGGGAAAAGAGAAAGGGAAACGGATAAAAGAAGACTGGAAGCTCATGTTCAATTTGCAAAAGAATCTGGTGCTGAGATCGTAATGACACATGGGGAAAATGTTCCCGTACAGATCGCGGAATATGCACATTTATCAAATGTCACAAAAATCGTGATCGGACAAAGCAGTGCAAAGAGAAATCACTTTTTCAGCAAACAGACATTAACAGAGAAGTTGATCGAGGCGGTTCCTGATATTGATATTCACATTATTCCGGATGCGATGAACTTAGATAATTATCGAAAACCGTATGGTGCGGTTTATGTAGGAAAGCCTACGATGAAAGACAGTTTGTTGACATTATTTATATTTGCAGTTTGCACGTTGATCGGTCTATTCATCCAGAAACTTCAATTTACAGATACAAACATCGTTACAATTTATATTTTGGGAGTTTTGTTAACGTCAATCCTTACAGATGGATATTTATACAGCATTGGAGGTTCTGTCTTAAGTGTATTTTTGTTCTGCTTTTTCCTTACGGAACCAAGAATGTCATTTCAGACGTATGCAGTTGGATATCCGGTAACTTTTGTGATCATGTTAATATCTTCTGTCATTACTGGAACACTTGCAGCAAAATTAAAAACACATGCAAGGCTTTCAGCACAGTCTGCATTCCGTACACAGATTTTATTTGACACAGACCGGTTACTTCAAAAAGCAAAAAATGATACGGATATTTTAAGTATTACATGTACACAGCTTATCAAATTATTAGACCGCAGTATTGTAGCATATGTTGTGGAAGACGATGAATTGTCAGCACCACATATATTTTCGAATAAAAAGAAAGAACAGACAGAAGATTTATTAACAAGCAGGGAGCAGGAGGTCGCAAAATGGGTGTATGAAAACAAGCAGCGTGCTGGAGCAACGACCGAACGTTTCAAAGATGCACAGTGTTTATACCTTGCCATTTGCATTGGGGATAATGTGTATGGTGTGGTCGCAATACCAGTTGACGAATATACATTAGATTCTTTTGAATATAGTATCCTTCTTTCTGTGATCAATGAATGTGCACTTGCCATGGAAAATAAAAAGAATATCATGGAGAAAGAAAGAATCGCTGTTCTTGCCAAAAATGAACAGTTAAGAGCAGATCTGCTTCGTGCGATCTCACATGATCTAAGGACGCCACTTTGTTCCATTTCTGGGAATGCAGACATGCTGTTAAATAGTGGAGAACGTCTTGATGATATAACAAAACATCAGATTTATACAGATATTTATGATGATTCTGAATGGCTGACCAATATCGTTGAAAATTTGTTATCGATCACAAGATTAAATGATGGAAGATTAAAACTGAAATTTACAGATCAGCTATTAGATGAGGTGATCGCAGAATCATTACGTCATATCAGCAGGAAACATGAAGAGTATCAGATCGTTACAGAATGCGATGAATTGATCCTAGCACATATGGATGTGCGGCTGATCCTGCAAGTGTTGATCAATCTGGTCGATAATGCAATTAAATATACACCAAAAGGATCTACGATCCGTATTTGTGCCATGAAAGAAAATGGAAAAGCAAAGATTCAAGTGGAAGACAATGGTCCTGGAATCTGTGATGAAATGAAGCCACATATATTTGAAATGTTTTATACAGGGAAAAATACGATCGCAGACAGTCATCGAAGTCTTGGTTTAGGCTTGGCACTTTGTCGTTCGATCATAGAGGTACATAACGGAAAACTGGTGTTGGAAGATAATACACCACACGGTTGTATTTTTTCTTTTACACTGCCATTAAGTGAGGTAACATTAAATGAATAAAACATTAATTTTAGTCGTGGAGGATGACCGGCCGATCCGGAATCTGATCGTGACAACATTAAAAACACATGATTATAAATATATTACAGCAGAAAATGGAAGTTCAGCTATTTTAGAGACATCGTCTCATAAACCAGAGATCATTTTATTGGATCTTGGTTTGCCTGATATGGAAGGTGTGGATGTGATCAAAAAAGTAAGAACATGGTCTAATGTACCAATTATCGTTATCAGTGCAAGAAGTGAAGATGTAGATAAAATAGAAGCACTGGATGCAGGAGCAGATGATTATATCACAAAACCATTTTCAGTTGATGAACTGCTTGCAAGGATCAGGGTTACACAGCGCCGATTAGCATTGATCCAGTCAGGCGAGGAACAAGAACAAGCAGTCTTTGTAAATGGAGAGTTAAAGATCGACTATACAGCAGGATCTACATATTTAAAAGATAAAGAACTGCATTTAACACCAATCGAATATAAATTATTATGTTTGCTGTCTCATAATGTTGGAAAAGTATTGACTCACACTTATATCACGCAACAGATCTGGGGCAGTTCACTGGAAAATGATGTTGCATCACTTAGAGTGTTTATGGCAACATTACGGAAGAAATTACAGCCAGATAAAGATGGCATGCAGTATATACAGACACATATAGGTATTGGATATCGGATGCTTAAGATATAGTAAATAAGGAGTGTCTGCATCATTAAGTGATGCAGACACTCTTTTAGATTCCAATATATGAAAACGCCCAAAAGAAGCAAAAAAGAGATTGATTTATTACCTACTATTTAAAAATGTGTTCTGAAGGAATTTTTACGCACAACCTCCGCATGCAGCACATGCAGAAGGAGTTGCAGCGCAGCCTCCCTGGGCGGTTTCTCTTAGTTCAGCTGGCAGTCGTTTACCAACGATATACATTGCGTTTAACATTTCGTCAAACGGGATGAGCTGATGGATTCCAGATAAAGAAATCTCAGCTGCGATGATCGCATTTGCAACACCTGCGGCATTACGGTTCTGGCATGGATATTCCACCAACCCGCCAACGGGGTCACAAACAAGACCTAACATATTCATTAAAACGGTAGAGGCAGCTCCAAGACATTGTTCTGGATCACCGCCAAGCAGTTCGACAGTGGCAGAAGCAGCCATCGAAGAAGCAACACCGACTTCCGCCTGACATCCGCCGACAGCACCTGCAACCGTTGCATTTCTCATAGCAAGATATCCGATCGCACTGGCATTAAACAGTGCCTGAATGATCTGTTCATCATCTAATTTATGAACTTCCTGAAGCCCAAGTAAAAGTCCAGGAACGATTCCGGCAGACCCTGCGGTTGGGGATGCTACGATCAACCCCATGGATGCATTCGTCTCAAGAGTCGCCATCGCATAGATCATACTTTTTTCTAACAGATCACCACAGATTCCAATTCCAGAATGATACCGGGAAGCAATCTTCTTTGCCTCGCCACCAATCAGTCCCCCCATGGAACGAACCGGTTCTTTGATCGGAGTAAAAGCAGCATTTTTCATGATCTCAAGAACTCTTGCCATTGCATCATGAACCGTATCAGCTTCTTTTTCCCCTTCTACGATCTCACGCTGTCTCATTACTTCGGAGATTGGAAGATCATGTTTTTTACATAAATCAAGCAATTCATTTGCGTTTTTAAAATCCATAATATTTCAGTCTCCTTTCTACAGCTGAATGATCATAACATCTGAGACATTTGGGCTTTTCCTAATCTCCTCTGCGATGTTTTCAGGAAGAAGACCATCGGATTCAACGATAGAATAAGCTGTATTTCCTTTAGATTCTCTGAAAAGACGCATAAAAGCGATATTAACATCCTGATCACTCAGACATTTTGTGATATAAGTAACAACGCCAGGTTTATCTTTCTGGATCACGATCAAGGTACTGTATTCCCCAGTAAAATCAACTTCTACATCATTGATACGGCAAATTCTGGCTTTCCCGCCGCCTAAAGATTCCCCACGGATTAAGATGTGATCTCCGTTTTCATTTGTCATTAAGATATCCACTGTATTTGGATGGACATCAGTTTCTATTTCATTTGGTACAAAAGAGAAATCAAGTCCAATGTCTTTTGCAATCTCGAAAGAATCACGGATTCTCATATTATCGGTTCCAAATCCCATGATTCCACCTAATAAGGCACGATCCGTTCCGTGTCCATGATAAGTTTTTGCAAAAGATCCATAGAGTGTAAACTGAACTTTTTTCAGTGTACCATTTAACATTTTTCTTGCGAGAAATGCGATCCTTGCAGCTCCGGCTGTGTGGGAGCTTGAGGGACCAATCATATTTGGCCCCATAACATCAAATGCACTGATAAAAGACATAAATTAAGCCTCCACTGTATCTTCTTTTAAAATAAATTTCTTGTAAATAGAATCTACAACGATTCCGATCGCATTATCTCCGGAAATGTTACATGCAGTTCCGAAAGAATCCTGTGTGATATAAAGTGCGACCATTAAAGCACAGATCGGTCCGTTTGTATCTCCCGCTGTTGTACCAAATACCATGTAAAGGAAAGGCAATGCAGTCATGATAGATCCACCTGGAGCTCCAGGAGAAGCGACCATTGCAACACCAAGTGTCATAATAAATGGAATAACAGTTGCAAGGCTGATCGGTAACTGATTCATCAAACATACAGCAGTTGCACATGCTGTGATCGTGATCATAGAACCTGCCATGTGGATATTGGCACAAAGAGGCACTACAAAGTTACGGATCTGAGCACTGACACCGTCATTCTTTGCACATTCCAGATTGACAGGAATTGTAGCAGCAGAAGACTGAGTTCCTAAAGCTGTAGTATAACCAGGAACCTGATTTTTAATAAGAGAGAGTGGATTCTTTTTGCTGACAGAACCTGCAATTATAAACTGGATCGTGATACATACAAAGTGCATGATGATCACTACAAGGAATACTTTCCATAAGATTCCAAGGATTGCAAATGTTTTTCCTGATTTCGTCATATCAGTAAATGTACCGCAGATATATAATGGCAATAAAGGAATGATCGTTTTGTGCAGTACTTTATCGATGATCGTTGAGAAATCGCTCATTCCGTTGTAAAGGCTGTTTCCGATCTCTTTACTTTTCATTGTGGATAAGCATAATCCTAAAATGAAAGCAAGAACAACAGCAGATAATGTATCAAACAGCGGTGTGATCGTCAGTGAAAAATAAGGTTTCAGTGACGCATCAGCAGTCGCAGCAATCTGATCTAATGCCCCAGAAGTCATAAAGTGTGGGAACAGATTGGATGATACAAGGTAAGAAGCTGTACCAGCAAGTAAAGTTGAACCATAAGCAAGAGCAACGGTAATTAAAAGCAGCTGTCCAGCACCCTGTGACAGATCAGCGATTCCCATAGTTACATAAGCAAGGATCATCAGTGGAATGATGAATTTTAAGTAGGTACTGAAGAATCCAGACAGTGTTACAACAAAGCGGCAGAATCCAGTTGGAAGGAACTGTCCAAACAGGATACCAATAATGATGGCAATAATGAGTTTTGGTACCAGACCAAGTTTAAATTTTTTCTTTTCCATTTTTAATTACTCCTCTAAAAGCATAATCACATATCATCGTAGTTTGTTTAATGTGCACAAAAAATGTTTGACGTCTTTATGTTTGTATTGTATCATCCACGTATAGATGAATCAAATTCATAGATTTAATAATAACATTGAAAATTATTCATAATAGTACAAAGGAGAAAAAATGGAATTCCGTCAGATACAGACATTTATGCAGATAGCACAAGTGAAGAATTTCTCAAAAACCGCAGAATTACTAGGTTATTCGCAATCTGCCGTGACAGTACAGATCCGTCAATTAGAGACAGAATTGGGAGTGCGGTTATTTGACCGTACAGGAAAAAAAGTGATACTCACACCGAAAGGAAAAGAATTTTTAATACATGCAAATAAGATCATTGATGAAATGCACAAGGCAAAAGATGCAATGAATGATACTGCAGAGTTAAAAAATCCATTACATATCGGAACGATCGAATCACTCTGCACTGTCAAATTGCAGGAAATCGTACAGCGGTTTCGGGAAGAACATCCACAGGTTAGAATTCAGATCACGATCGGTTCTCCAGAACGCCTGATCCAGAAGATGGAACACAATGAACTCGATGTCATTTATATTCTGGATACGCCAAGATGGAATAAAAATTGGGTGAAAGTCATGGAAAAATCGGAGCCTGTGATCTTTGTGTCTGCACCAAATTATAAGTTAGCAGGGAAAAAGAATATAGAGGTTGAGGAAATCTTAAATGCACCGTTTTATCTAACAGAACGAAATGCAAACTACAGACAGGCATTAGAACAGGAATTAGCTCTGCATAAACAGACATTATCGCCAGTACTTGAATGCAGTGATACCGCGTTTATCAAGAAGATGCTAAAGACAGGAAAAGGGCTTTCTTATCTCCCATTATTTGTTGTAGAAAAGGATATTGAAGAAGGAAAGATCGCAAAATTAGATGTGAAAGATATTGATATTACAATGTATCGACAAGTGTTTTATCATGCAAATAAATATATGACAAAAGAAATGGAGAAATTTGTGGAGTACTGCAGGTTGTGATTTGTTGGTTGGATAACATGTTAGAAATAAAATTTTAAAAAAATTAGCACTCACCTCTTGTTATTGTGACGTTGGTTTTGTCTAGTTTCATATAGTCCCGTAACGCCCTAGTTACAAGGGTTTCACGGATTTTGAAAATTTGTAGCTGTTCATCAAAAATCGTCATTTTTCAGAAATTTGGGGTCAAAATTGGCGTCAGATAGCACACTAGAGAGAAAAATTAAATATTTTATAGACTATGGAACGTACACTTTTGGCGTTCCTTTTCTATTTCCAGTCGTTCAGAAATGGACGGCTTTTTTCATACCCAAAATCGAAAGGAGAAAGAGAAAATATGAATAAGCTAGTAA
>OGTL01000873.1_pt1 | contig 29450 bp, 40 predicted proteins | sample 1553601 | NCBI WGS metagenome assembly OGTL01 (sample SAMEA2580112, study PRJEB22360) | human gut metagenome | biome: human gut; feature: human-associated habitat; material: faeces | place: Denmark | collected 2008/2010 | reverse complement strand
TGGGAGCCACTCCGAAAGCGCTCATTCTGATTGATGAGCGTGAAAAAGCCGCCGAGTTTGATGGTTCAGACGAACCTCTGCCGAATGCAGAGAGAGTGAAAGCGGCGTGGAGGTGTTACATTCCCGCTGCTGCGGTTGGCTGTGCTTCCGTCGCTTGCTTGATCGGGGCCAGTTCGGTCAACATCCGCAGAAATGCCGCACTTGCCACGGCATATACCTTGTCCGAGTCCGCTCTGAAGGAGTATCAGGAGAAGGTCGTCGAAGCGATCGGCGATAAAAAGGAGCGCAGCATCCGCGACTCTGTCGCCAAGGACCGTATTGCAAATAAGCCTGTCGAAAACAGCGAGGTCGTTATCACTGATCGTGGAAATACGCTTTGCTACGATGTACTGTCCGGAAGATATTTCAAAACCGACATTGATAAGATCCGAAAAGCAGCTAATGAACTGAACCGGCAGATGCGGGACGAAATGTATATTTCGCTCAATGAATTCTACTACGCGATCGGGCTGGATGGCATCAAGGTCGGCGAAGACCTCGGATGGAACATCGACACCGGTTACATCGAGTTGGATTTCAGTTCTCAGTTGGCGAAAGACGATACCCCCTGCCTCGTGATCGACTATCAGGTAGCCCCTCGATACGATTTCATGAAGTAACGACTTCGCAAAAATTACAGGTTCTTTTATGGAAGAACCCACATATTTTCTGAATTATTTGAAAGGAGATTCACTATGGATACCAATGAAATCATGAACAACGAGGTCATCGAGACCACGGAGGAGATCGTGAAGACGAGTTCTGGAAAGGCACTGAAGGTTGCCGGCGGAATCGGTCTGGCAGTGATTGCAGGCGTTGTCGCCTACAAGTACATTGTCAAGCCGATGGTCGATAAGCGTAAGGCCGAAAAGGAAGAGACTGCGATCTATGAGGCCGATGCGGTCGTTGTTGAGGACAAGGATTCCGAGGACACCGACAAGTAAAGAAAAAACGGGATCACCGAGGGAAAGCATCCGTAACAGGGTGTTTTCCCTTTTCTTTTTATGAAAGAGAGGCGGCGTATGCAGCAGTATTTATATGACGGACCGGTCATGGAATTTGATCGGTGTATCGCGCATCGTTGGGTGGCGTCGACATACGCCCCCTCCGAAAAGAAGGCGAGAAGCAATCTCACCTATCGTTATAAGAAACAGAGCAACCGTGTTGCGGGCACCAGAATTTCGCTTCCCGGAAAGCTCGTCGAAGTCCAGTTAGGAGGAAGCTAATGGAGGAATATAAGCCCAATTCCCACAAGTCCAAAGAGACGCAGGAGGCCATTGCCGAGAAAAAAGTCGAAAAAGTTGTGACCGGTGCGGTCAAGGTCAAGAAAAAGAACGGCTTTGAAAAGCTGGCGGGAACTTTTGTTCCGGACGATGTAGACAACGTGAAGTCTTATATCATGCAGGACATCATTGTCCCCGCGATCAAAGACGTCATTCTTGACGCCGTACGAGCCTTTCTCGGCGTAAACGGGCGGAGCGGCGACAACCGTCGTCCGACCGCCTCGCGAATTTCTTATAAGGACTACTACGGTCGAAAAGACGACCGGCCTACCGCAAATACCCCGCGCAATCGTTCCGGCTATGATTATGAGGATTATGTAATCACCAATCGCGGCGAAGCGGAAGATGTTCTGTCCAGAATGGACGAGATGATCTCCGTGTACGGAATGGTCAGCGTAGCTGATCTCTATGATCTGATTGGCGTTACCGGAAATTACACCGATAACAAGTACGGATGGACGGATATTCGCAGCGCGTCTGTTGTCCGAGTTCGTGACGGATACATTGTCAAGATGCCCAAGGCCATGCCCTTGGATTGATATTTTAGAAAAGGAGCTTTTACTGTAATGAATAAGAACGAAATCATGAGCCGCGCCAGCAAAATCGTCGGTAAGGCCAGCTTTCAGCTTAAGAAGCACAGCCCTGAGATCCTCGTAGTCGCCGGCGTTGCCGGAACGGTTGTGAGTGCGATCATCGCGTGTAAAGCGACACTCAAGGTGAACGAGATCGTCGAGGATGTCAAGCACGACATTGACGATGTACATGACGCCGTTGAAAAGGGTATTACCAAGGCCGGAGAGAACTACTCCGTAGAGGATTCCAAGAAAGATCTCGCCGTGATCTATGCCAAAACCGGTGTAAGCTTCGCGAAGCTTTACGCCCCCGCAGTTATTCTCGGCACGCTTTCCATCACCAGCATTCTCGCCTCTAACAATATTCTGCGGAAGCGCAACGTGGCTCTGAGCGCAGCGTATGCAGCCGTCGATAAGGGCTTCAAGGACTATCGTGAGCGCGTTGTCGAGCGCTTCGGCGAGCAGGTCGATAAGGAATTGAAGTACAACATCAAGGCTAAGAAGTTTGACGAGGTAACGACCGACTCGGAAACCGGCAAGGAAAAGAAGGTCAAGACTATGGCCAATGTTGTCAATCCTGCCGATCTGAGCGATTATGCCCATTTCTTCAGCACCAGCCGTTATCTGGCGAGCGACCACGACTACAATATGATGTTCCTGCGTGCAGAGCAGAATTATGCCAATGACAAACTGACTTCCCGCGGGTATTTGTTCCTGAATGAAGTCTGTGAACGGCTGGGCCTGCCTATTACCAAAGCCGGTCAGGTTGTTGGCTGGGTGAAGAACAGTGAGAAGTCCGACGGCTTCGTTGATTTCAATATTCGTGAGATCGGCCGTGATGTCGATGGCCGCTATGAGTCGGACATCCTTCTGGACTTTAATGTCGATGGGCCGATTCTCGACTTGATTTGATGCGCAAAACGATCTGACCACCCTTGGGCTTTCAACGGTTCGAGGGTGGATTTATATTTTCCGAGGTGATGTTGAAATGCCTGAGCATGTAAAAATCGGCTTAATTGCCAACCTGTGTATGTTATTCGTTTTTGCCGGATGCATGGTTTATACCACCACTTCCAAAGAGGAATCCCCGCCCGAACCGGTTTATACCGAGTGTGAAGTCGTAGCGGAAGAACCGGACACTACTGATATTTCAGTGCAGACCATGGCTTTAGTCATTGATGAACCGACATATCCGATTTCGCAGGAGGAAATCGATCTTATTGCACTTGTCACTATGGCGGAAGCCGAGGGTGAATGCGAAGAGGGCAAACGGCTTGTGATAGATACCATTTTGAACCGTGTGGATCACGAGCGCTTCCCTGATACGGTCGCCGAAGTAATCTATCAGAAAAACCAGTTTTCTTCTATGTGGAACGGGCGTGTTGACCGATGCTATGTAATGGACAATATTGTGCAGCTTGTAAAAGAGGAGCTGCTTAATCGGACCAATTACGAGGTCATGTTCTTTACTGCCGGGCGGTATAGCAACTACGGCACTCCCATGTTTCAGGTAGAACACCACTATTTTTCAAGCTATGACTGAGAAAGGAGTCTTTATCATGCGTAAGATCTTGCCGTTTGTTTCCTATGTGTTCGCTGCGATGTCCGGCATCTGTCTTGTCGGCGGAATGGCTCTGCTTTCGACCGGAAAGGAGTGCTGAAATGGACGAGCTGGAGCGTTTTATCGCAGGACTTGATTACGTCCTCGATACGAAGCGCAAGCGTCATATTATGGGCGGGATTCTGCTGAGTGCATCAATGCTCTTTGGCGGTCTCGCCCTTACCGTTATGACCATCAAAGTCGATGAGGAGGAATCCGATGAATAACAAATTGGTCTTCGGCCTCGGCCTTATCATAGGCGGAGCGGCCGGAGTTGCCGTCTCATGGCAGTATTTCAAAACGAAATATCAGGAGATTTCGGACGAAGAAATCGCGTCGGTCAAAAAGACTTTTGCCAGGCGTGAACCGGTCGAGATCGACCCCGATATGCAGAACAAGGCAGAGCAGGCGCGGGAAAAACTCGATATCGCCACTTATGCGAATATTCTGAAGGAAAACGGCTATCGCGATTACAGCAATGCGGAGTCGCAGAAAAAGCCCGAAAAACATCCGGTAGAGATCGAAGAGGATAAGCCCTATGTGATCTCGCCCGACTCCTTCGGAGAAATGGATGACTACAATCGCATCAGTCTGACTTATTATGCCGATGGCGTGTTGGCCGATGAAGATGACGAGGTCGTTGACGACGTGGATGCGACTGTCGGAAGCGATGCTCTGAACCATTTTGGAGAGTACGAGGATGATTCCGTCTTTGTCCGCAATGACAGTCGGAAGTGCGACTATGAGATTCTTCTTGACACACGGAATTATGCCGATGTAGTCAAGAAGAAGCCTCGTGTAATGGAGGACTAATGTGACGAAAAACGAGCTTGTCAATGTATATTTTGAATGGATGTGCCAGCTCGTCTATGACCGCGGATACTGCAAGCGTTTATCCTATCGGAAGCTATTGGCGCGGCTTCATGACACTGCATTCGCTTATTCAGTGCCCATGGACGGCAATCGGATGGAAGATGGGATAGACCTGCGGTATCGGTTCGGTCGTGAAAACGGTTATAGAGATGCCATGATCGCGGCGTATCTTGACGATAGCCCTTGCAGTGTTCTTGAAATGATGACCGCTTTGGCGGTGCGTTGTGAAGAACACATTATGACTGACCCGGATGTTGGAAATCGAACCGGTCAATGGTTTTGGCAAATGATTACCAACTTGGGCCTCGGCGACATGACAGACTCGAAATTTGACCGAAAGTATGTGGACCTTGTTATCCAACGCTTTCTGGATCGAACATATGAGCCTGATGGCAAGGGCGGGCTGTTTACCATTGAGCATTGCCCGTATGACTTGAGAACCGTCGAAATCTGGTATCAACTGTGCTGGTACCTGGACAAATTGATTTGAAAGGAGCTGCTTAAAAATGGCCGAAACGAAGATTTATATTTTTGCCGATACCGCAAAGTGTACTAAGGCAATCAAAAGCGTTGCTGGACGGCTGAAAAAGACGAATCGCAATCTCACGCTTACGATTTTTGCAATGACTTGCTATATCGTGTTGTCTGAGATGGACCGCTGGGAACAGAAAAAAAAGCTGAAAGAACTCAGCGAGAAAATTGAGGATATGAAGCGCCCGAAGGGAGAGTAAACAATGCGATGATCGACTTTTTGATGATTTCAACGCGTAGTACAAAGCGCGGCGTAATCGAAATCTATCCCAAGTTCATTATCAAAAAAAGCTCCGATCTGATGATTCGAGGTGGTGACTTTTACGCTATCTGGATTGAGGAACGTGGTTTATGGTCCACCGATGAGCAGGACGCCTTGCAGCTCATAGACCGCGAATTGGATAGATATGCAGAAGAGAACCGCCAGCGCTTCGACGCAACCGTAAAGATCCTGCACATGTGGGATGCGGAATCCGGCATGATCGACTCGTGGCACAAATACTGCCAAAAGCAGATGCGTGACTCATTTCACATGCTGGATGAAAAATTGATATTTTCCAATACCGAGACCAACAAGAAGGACTATGCCAGCAAGCGGCTGAGCTACCCTCTTGAACCGGGTGCTCTGACGGCTTACGAGAAGCTGATGTCAACGCTTTACATTCCAGAGGAACGGAATAAAATCGAGTGGGCCATCGGCTCTATCGTTTCCGGAGACTCCAAAAAGCTCCAGAAGTTCATGGTGCTGTATGGCGCGGCGGGTACGGGTAAGTCCACGATCCTGAACATCATTCAGCAGCTTTTCGAGGGATATTACTCCGTATTCGACGCAAAGGCTCTCGGCTCATCCAGCAATTCCTTTGCGTTGGAGGCATTCAAGAGCAATCCGCTTGTGGCAATTCAGCACGACGGCGATCTCTCAAAAATCGAGGACAATACGCGCCTGAACAGCCTTGTTTCTCATGAGCTGATGACCGTCAACGAGAAGTTCAAATCGACCTACTCCAACCGTTTCAAGTGCTTCCTCTTCATGGGCACCAACAAACCGGTAAAGATCACCGATGCCAAGTCGGGCCTGATCCGACGGCTGATTGATGTATCGCCCTCTGGAGAAAAGCTGAGCCCCAAGGAGTACAAAGCCACGGTAAAGCAGGTCGGTTTTGAACTCGGAGCCATCGCCTATCACTGTCAAGAGGTTTATTTGAACAACCCCGGACAGTACGACGATTATATTCCGATCACCATGCTGGGAGCATCGAACGACTTTTATAACTTTGTTGTCGACTCCTATCACATCTTCAAAAAAGAGGATGGGACGACACTCAAAGCAGCATGGGCCATGTATAACACCTATTGCGAAGAGGCCAAGGTGGGGTATCCATTTTCTCAGCGCGTATTCAAGGAGGAGCTTAAAAACTACTTCCACGAGTATAAAGAACGGTTCAACCTTTCGGACGGTTCCCGTGTGAGAAGCTATTACAGCGGATTTCGGACGGAGAAATTCGAGGATCAGACCGTTGGAGAGAAAACAGAGGCAAAGCCCCACCTGCTTCGACTCGAAAGCACGAAATCCATACTCGATGCCATGTGTGCAGATTATCCGGCACAATACGCAACCGACAATGGAACCCCCTTCAGGAAGTGGTCGACGGTCAAGACAAAGCTGCATGATCTGGATACCTCCAAGCTCCATTATGTCAAGCTTCCTGAAAATCATATCGTAATCGACTTTGATATTCCGGATGAAAACGGCAATAAGTCCTTTGAACGGAATGTCGAGGAGGCAAGTAAGTGGCCGCTGACCTATGCGGAACTCAGCAAAAGCGGCTGCGGCGTTCACCTGCATTATATTTACAGCGGAGATCCATCAAAGCTGAGCAAGGTATATGACGACCATGTTGAGGTCAAAGTGTTCACCGGCAACAGCTCCCTCCGCCGCAAGTTGACGAAGTGCAACGACTTGCCTGTCGCTACGATCAGCTCCGGTTTACCGTTGAAAGGAGAAGATAAGATGGTAAATTTTGACGGGGTAAAAAACGAGAAAGGGCTTAGAACGATCATCAAGCGCAATCTCAATAAGGAATACCATCCCGCAACAAAACCCAGCGTTGATTTCATTTATAAGGCGCTGGAAGACGCTCACGCAAGCGGTATAAGCTATGATGTGACGGACATGCGTCCTGATATTTTGGCTTTTGCTGCACAGAGCACGAACAAATCCGATTATTGCATCAAGTTGGTAAACAAAATGCAGTTCAAATCGGAAAGTCCTTCTGAAACCGCAAGAAATGATGAGGCACAGCTCGTCTTTTACGATGTTGAGGTTTTCCCTAATCTGTTCCTTGTAAACTGGAAGATCGAAGGCGAAGGAAAACCGGTTGTTCGGATGATCAACCCGACACCGACCGAGATCGAAGAATTGATGCGGTTCCGTTTGGTGGGGTTCAACTGCCGACGGTATGACAACCACATTCTCTATGCTCGGCTGATCGGCTACACCAACGAACAGCTCTATAACCTATCTCAGCGCATCATCAACGGCAGCGCAAATTGTTTCTTTGGGGAAGCGTACAATGTTAGCTACACAGATGTTTACGATTTCTCCAGTAAGAAGCAGAGCCTGAAGAAGTTTGAGATCGAGTTGGGCATTCATCATCAGGAACTCGGTCTGCCGTGGGATCAGCCCGTCTCCGAAGAACTTTGGACGAAGGTCGCGGAATACTGCGACAACGACGTTATTGCCACCGAGGCGGTGTTCAATGCCCGCAAGGCAGACTTTGTGGCGAGAGAGATCCTGGCAGATGTGGCCGGCATGACGGTCAACGACACCACAAACTCGCTTACCACAAGAATTATATTTGGCGGCAATCGGAAACCCCAAAGCCAGTTTAACTACCGAGACATGGGCGATGAGAGTCAGGTGTATGATCCAGACGATCTTCCCTTCACTTTCGGTCCGAATGACCCCGACCGCTTTACGGTATTCGACAAGCTCAATCGCCCCATCTTTCCCGGTTATAAGTTCAATCATGGAAAATCCACCTATCGCGACGAAGAAGTCGGCGAGGGTGGATATGTTTATTCCGAGCCCGGAATGTATGGGAACATTGCTCTGCTGGATATTGCATCCATGCACCCCAGCAGCATCGTTGCCGAAGAACTGTTCGGGCCGGAGTATACGAAGCGGTTTCAGGAGATCAAGGATGCCCGCGTAGCCATCAAGCATAAGGATTTTAATAAGGCCAAGAAAATGCTGGGCGGCGCTTTGGCAAAGTACCTGACCGATGAGACTGCTGCGGACAATTTAGCACAGGCTCTGAAAATCGCGATCAACTCGGTCTACGGACTGACTTCGGCTGCATTCGAGAACCCATTCAAGGACAACCGCAACAAAGATAACATCGTGGCCAAGCGCGGGGCTTTGTTCATGATCAATCTGAAGCACGAGGTTCAGCGCAGAGGCTACAAGGTCGCCCATATCAAAACGGACTCTATCAAGATCCCGGACGCAGATATGGAAATCATTCGCTTTGTCACGGACTACGGCAAGAAGTATGGTTATATTTTCGAGCACGAAGCCACCTACGATCGTATGACTCTGGTCAATGACGCCGTTTATATTGCCAAGTACGCAACTGTGGAGCATTGCTGTGAGCTTTATGGCGAAGCCTATGTCAACCAGAGCAAGGATGTCGTCAAAGACTGCAAAAAACATGGCGGCCAGTGGACCGCAACCGGTACGCAGTTCCAGATCCCGTATGTGTTCAAGAAGCTGTTCTCCCACGAGGAGATCGAGTTCCGGGATATGTGCGAAACCAAGTCCGTGTCCAGCGCTTTATATTTGGACATGAATGAGGGTATGCCCGATGTGTCCAAGCTGGAAGCTGAGAGGGACAAACTTTGGAAGCAGATCAACGACCCGACTCGGCTGAACGAGCAGATGAAATCGGAATGTGCTCGTGTAGAAGAACTCACTTCCGAAATTACCAAGGGTCACAACTATGTGTTTATCGGCAAGGTTGGTCAGTTCTGTCCTATGAAAAATGGCTTTAACGGAGGCGTTCTGTTGCGGGAAACGACCAGCAAAACCGGAGAGAATGGATATGCTGCGGCAACCGGCTCAAAGGGGTATCGCTGGTTGGAGTCCGAGATGGTCAAAAGCCTCGGAAAAGAAAACGGAATCGACCGTTCCTACTATGACGCTATGGTTGATACCGCGGCCAATGATATTTCCAAGTACGGCGACTTCGAGTGGTTCGTTTCGGACGATCCCTATATTCCGCAGGATACTCCGCCCTGGTTTGGAGCCGGAGATCCACATGAAGAAGACAGCACACCGTTTGATGTGCGCTAATATTTGAGAGGAGATTTTTTATGTCTTACAGAACCGTTGATAACATCATCATTGAAAACGCCCACATCCTGTTCCGCAATTTCTCCGGTAAGGAAGACAAGTACAACCGCGCTGGCGACCGCAATTTCTGTGTCATTATCGACGACCCCGACCGTGCGCAGCAGCTCTCCGAAGAGGGCTGGAACATCCGTGTTCTCGCTCCCCGCGAGGACGGCGAGGCGCCGCGTCACTACATTCAGGTGGCGGTCAGCTTCAAGAACATTCCGCCCAAGGTCATTATGATCACCCGGCGTGTTCAGACGCCTTTGGACGAGGAGTCCATCGAGGCTCTGGATTACGCGGAGATCCGCAATGTCGACCTGACCATTCGCCCCTATTGCTGGGAAGTCAACGGCAAGGAGGGCGTCAAGGCATACCTGAAAAATATGTATGTCACGATCGAAGAGGACGAATTCGCGGCTAAGTACGCTGCGGAGGAAGGTCCCGAAGAGTAATCAACAGCACGGAGCGTCGGTTAGAAATAGCTGGCGCTCCTTTTCTTTTTTGAAAGGAGAAAAATCATGCTGTTTTGGAAACCCAAACCTAAGAAAAAGGCTGAAAAGCCAACGGCAAAGAGACAGATTGCTCCATCGGCAATCGAGCTACCAAAAGATATTCCGCATATCACGATTCCAAAGCCTGAAAAATCCGCAGTAAAAGGGTCTACTGTCACACAAGCCAAAAAGCCACGCCATTATCAGAAAGAATTTCTTACGACTTTCAAGCAGATCGCCTCTGCCGGATACCGTTCTTTTGAGGTTTGGAATGATTTTGTTGTAATGGCTGCCTGTGCGCTGTCAAATCCTGTCGATAAGACTCACTTCGAGGAGCGGGAGAAAAGATATTTGAAAATCATCCGCAAATACCGAAAAAAGGAACAGGCGTTGTTCCCCGAACTGCTTGCTCACACTGTTATGGCCTTGGAAGCGAACCCCGAACAGGATTTTCTCGGAAGTATGTATATGGAGCTGGATCTCGGCAGTAAGCGGCTACAACAGATATTTACACCGTACCATATTTGCCAGCTTATGGCAGCGATAACGGTGGAGAATGTTGCCGAGCAAGTCAACGAGCATGGTTATATTTCGATCAACGACCCATGCTGCGGCGGCGGAGCAACATTGATCGCCGGCGTCAATGAGGCCAGAAAGCAACTGGAGAAAGCCGATTTGAACTACCAAAACCACGTTCTTGTCGTCGCGCAGGACATTGATGAATGCGTGGCTCTTATGTGCTATATCCAGCTTTCGCTTCTCGGCGTTGCCGGGTATGTCAAGGTTGGCGACAGTCTGACCGAACCGATGACGACCGGGGATAAGCTCGATCATTACTGGTTCATGCCTATGTACTTTTCCAACATCTGGACGATGCGACGGGTATTCCGAGGGTTTGATTCCCTCATGAACGAGAAAGGAGACAAGCTGTGAGAGCACGGGATTATTTCGAGAAATACGATACCCTCATTATGGAGGAACAAAAAAACGGCGAAATCGGCACAACCAAAAAACTGCTGCTGGAAATGTCCGACGAGGTTACTGTCGTTTGCAAACAGCGAAAAGTGGTTAAGGATGAAGCTGTTATTGCCGTCCTGAAAGAGCTTAACCAGAAATGGAACGCGATCTGCTGTATGTATGAGAAAAAATACGGCGTTTCTCCGTTGAACTATGATGCGTTTCGCTGTTATTGGATGACGGCTATGCCCGAACTCGCAGGAAAACTTTGATCATGGCCGGTATCTCATTATACGATTATCAGCTCGATGCGGTCGGAAGGATGAAAAATGGATGTATCCTTTGCGGCGGTGTTGGCAGCGGAAAATCGAGAACGGCGCTGGCTTACTACTACGAGAAAAACGGCGGTCAGCTAAATACCACAAAGTATGTCCGTATGCGGCAGAAGCCAAAAGACCTTTACATTATCACCACAGCGCGAAAACGGGACACTCTGGAATGGGAGGGTGAGCTTTCACCGTTCCTGCTTTCCACAAATCCCGAAGCAAGCGCCTACCCCAATAAAGTCGTTGTGGACTCGTGGAACAACATCGCCAAGTATAAAGGCGTAGCGAATGCTTTCTTTATATTTGACGAACAACGTGTTGTCGGGTATGGGGCATGGACAAAAGCGTTTCTGAAAATCGCCAAGTCAAACGATTGGATACTATTATCCGCTACTCCGGGCGACACTTGGCAAGATTATATTCCTGTGTTCATCGCCAACGGCTTCTATCGCAATAAGACGGAATTCGTAGATAACCATATCGTCTACGATTGGCGAGCCAAATTCCCGAAGATTGATCGCTATGTCAACACGGGTCGTCTGGTTCGCTTGCGGAACAACATTCTCATTACGATGGACTTCGAGCGAAAGACCGTTCGTCACCACGAGGACATCTTCGTTCGGTATGACATTTCCGCCTACAAGGACATTACGAGAAACCGCTGGAACATCTGGAAGGAACGCCCGATTGAAACTGCTTCGGAACTGTGCTATGCGTGGCGTAAAATCGTCAATTCAGACGAATCCCGGCAAATTGCCCTGCTGGAGATCATCGAGGACCATCCAAAAGCCATTATATTCTATAACTTCGACTACGAATTGGAGATCCTGAAAAGTCTCTACTATGGCGAAAAAACCGAAGTTGCGGAATGGAACGGGCACAAGCACCAACCAATTCCGAAGGGCGATAACTGGATCTACCTGGTTCAGTACAATGCCGGAGCCGAGGGGTGGAACTGTATTTCGACCGACACCATTATATTTTACTCCCAAAACTACTCCTACAAGATGATGGAACAGGCATCCGGACGCATTGACCGGCTGAACACCAAGTTCACAGACCTTTACTATTTTCATTTGAAATCCAGGAGCGGCATTGACCTCGCCATCAGTCGTGCACTCAGCGAAAAGAAGCAATTCAACGAGCAACGATATGTGACTAACGCGACAAAACCGTTAAGGAGGGTTATTTAACATGAATGATGAAAACTTGCAGGAAGTCTATTACGACCGTTACTGCAAAACTTGTAAGCACAAGAAACTGCCGGAAGAGGCCGATCCGTGCGACGAGTGCCTAAGCAATCCGGTCAACTACGCTACGCACAAGCCTATGAATTGGGAGGGTAAATAAATGAGCACATTGCCCAAAATCATCGCTGTCGATTTCGACGGTACCTTATTTGAAAATGCTTGGCCCGATGTTGGTGCGCCCATCGAGAAAAACATCAACAAGCTCAAAGCGGAGCAGGCCGATGGCGCAAAAGTCATTCTTTGGACAAACCGTGTCGGCGGAGCTTTGGATAAGGCTGTTAACTTCTGCAAGGAACATGGCATTCATCTGGACGCCGTCAATGAAAATCTGCCTGAGATCGTACAGGGATTTGGAACTGACTGCCGTAAGATCTTTGCCAATGAGTATTGGGACGATCATGCGGTCTGGATGTCTAAGCAAGACATTGGGGAGTTCTCTGACGGCTTCCACACATTCAATTCTCTCTATCATCAGCGGCTTATCCTCTTCGCCGCGCTCGTGAACACGTTCCCGTCTTTGGCGTGGAAGTCCCGCAAGCATTCAGATGGTGAGGTTCCGTTTGGCGGTGGTTGGTTCATCGTCGGTGTCGACACGCCGAAAGGCCCGTATACCTATCATTACGAAGACAAGGACTGGGATCTGTTTCATTGTAGAGAGATTGAAACGGCTCCCGAATGGGACGGTCATACCGACAAGGATGTCGAGCGGGTTCTCTCCCTTACGGACGATGACGAGAGTGATTGGGCGGCTCGTGAAGTTGCTCTTGCTTCTCAGAAAAAACGCGAAAGTGCCGAAGATAAAGATGACTGGGATTACGGTGTTGCGTGCTATGAGAGTGCCCTCAGAGCGTATCGGTCTTTGGAACGCGACGGCCACTCCGGTATGAGCATTCAGATCACCAAGAGCATCCTGAACCGCCTCATCGACGGCAAATGCCTTACCCCCATTGAGGACGATCCTGATATTTGGACTAAGGTCGAGTTTGGTGAGAACGATCCTATCCAGCACTTCCAGTGCAAGCGCATGAGCAGCCTGTTTAAGGATGTCGCCGAGGACGGTACGGTCACTTACTCGGATGTCAACCGTGTTCAGCTCATCAACAAAGAAAGCCCTGATATTCCGTTCAGAAACGGCTTCGGTACTCGCCTTATCGACAAGATGTATCCAATCACGCTTCCGTACTTCCCGGCGGACAAGAAGTTCAAGATCATCGTCGAAGAGTTTTTGACCGATGAGAAAAATGGCGACTTCGATACCGTCGGCTATCTCCAGCTTATTCTTCCCAATGGCGAGGTCGTTGATCTGAATGGATATTTCAAAGATGGTCCGGACGGCATGATCCGCATTGAACAGGCCGAGTACGAAGAGCGGAAAGCCCGCAGAATCGACAAAAAGTAACCGTTGATATTTGAAAGGAGAAACCTAATGAAAAAAGATACCAAACTCATTCTCATTGTTCTCGCTGGCATTTTGGCGATTGTCCTTCTTTGCATTTTTGCTGTGCAGGGCACTCAGAACAAGGCCTTTACCTTGGAAGAACAGGTCAATACCGCACAGTCTGATATTCGCGTCCAGGAAAAACGGCGAGTTGACTTAGTCTACAACCTCGCCGACTGTGTCATGCAATATGATAAGCACGAGGCCGAAACTCTGACCGCCATTGTAGAGGGGCGCGGAAGTTCTGGAGATATTGAAAATGTTGCAACAGCTATCACTGCTGTATCCGAGGCCTATCCAGAACTCAAGTCAAACGAAAACTATAAGGAACTTATGAATGAGCTCTCCATCACCGAGAACCTGATTGCAGAATACCGCAGTAATTTCAACAAGCAGGTTAAGGAATACAATCGCTATGTACGGCAATTTCCTGCTCGTCTCTTTCTCAATATTCTCGGTTATGAAACGCAAACCTATGACTACCTCAACTACAATGCTCCCGTTGATGCTCCGCAGAACCTATTCGGAGATTGACTATGCGTAATTTTGAAATTACAAAAAGAGAAGTTCTGGCCAGTATCTCGATTATTGCCGTCATGATACTGGTCGGGATTCTTATTTCGGCCAAAATAACGGAACGTCAAATGGATAGGAATGAGGTCTATAACAAGGCGGTCAAAATTGATAGTCAAGAGACGTTTTCCTATGGCATGAGAACAAATGTCGGGAACGCATTCGTCTATGGGACACTTGAAGCACTCGACCCTGTTTCTTATCCAGAGATCGACGGCTCCTATATGTATGTCGAAAAAATCAAAAAGCTCTATACGATGCATACTCGCACAGTTGCACATACGGATGCAAACGGAAACACTACATATACCATCGAAACCTATTGGAGTTGGGATTATGCCGGAGAAGAGTCAAAGGCAGCGTCAACTGTTTCTTTCTGTGAAGCTACTTTTCCAATTTCCAAATTTGAACTACCCGGAACGAGATACATTGATACCATATACGAATCCGGTCATGTTCGGTATGAATACTATGGCATCGGTATCACACATACAGGAACCATCTTTACAACCCTTTCTGACAACACTATCTCTGATAGTAGTCCATTTTATGAGGATTTAACTATTGATGAGGCCGTTAACAGGCTTGAAAAAGGTGTCGGTACCACTGTATTCTGGATATTTTGGATTATAGGAACTGGCGTGATAGTTTTCAAATTCTACGAACGAGAAAACGAATGGCTCGAATGAGAATCTATTTTGAAAGGAGACTTCCAAATGACCACTGTTTATATCGGCGAACGGCAGAGCGGCAAAACCACAACGCTTATTGAAATGTCTGAAAAGACTGGTGCGACTATCGTCGTGGCCACCTATTCAATGAACAAATATATTCAAATGGCTGCGGCTCAGATGGGTAAGAAGATCCCTGTTCCCATCACGGTTACCAATTACATCCGGCTTCTCGCAAGCGGCGGACTCGGTAAATCGCAGAAGTATCTCGTTGACGAGCTTCAAATGATGCTTGAGCAAATGAATGTTGAGGCTGCTACGGTCGATAGTCGCTATGTTGAGGTTCTTTCCGATCCGCAGAAAGAAGGTTTGTAATGGCAGGAATCAACATGAACGTGGAATTTACCACTCGTTTTTGCGAAGTCAAGGGCGAGCTCGGATATTTTCATCTTTGGGAACAGTGGAGCAATGTTGTCGATGCCAGCCCTCTTCGTGGCGGCCACCCCGGTGGACAAATCGGGCAGGTTTATGGGATCGTCGAATTCAGAGATGGTGTTCGTCGGGTTGACCCATCATCCATCAAGTTTTGCGATGAAAAAAATGCCGTGCTTTGTGAGATGAGTAAAACGCCATGAACATTTGGATTGGAACCGACCTTGCGGCTGATATTTTAGGCTCCGTAAAAGATACGCCAGGCGATAAAGTTGCACAGGTCATTGTCAAAAACGCCAACGAACCTTACTATAAAGGGATTTGTTCAGATGCTAAAAGATGCGGAGTCGAGATCATTACCGCAGAAAAACTTGTTCACAACTGTACTTATCCAACCATATCGCTAAATCCATATATTCGGGTTCCCGATGCGATCAATCTGGATGGCGGATATTTGACGCCTTGCACAGCCGAAGCGTCCATGCGTTTGCTTCGACGTTACGGTTTTATTTTTCAGGGTGCAGATGTTCTTTTGTTAGGTCGATCGGAGCGAGTTGGGGAGCCACTATCACATTTATTGACGAGAGCCAACGCAACCGTTACAATCGCACACAGTCTCACAAAGTCGTCTTCTATTTGGAGATTGGCCCAAAATGCTGACCTAATTATATCTTCTGTTGGAAGAGCCGACTTTACGGAGTTGGAATTGAAACCGACCGCTACAGTTGTTGATATTGGTGGAGATTTCGTTGGTATATCCGGTATTCAAAATTATGTTCCATTTATCGGTGGCGTTGGACCCGTGACTCGGGCCATTCTTATGGAACATATTCTTAAATTCAGGAGATTTAAGGAGGATAAAAAAAACAATGCTGAAAATTGAAAACACCGAGGTTATGGGCTGGGAGCACGCCATTCGTGGTATGCGGAATCCTAAGAACTCTTGGGAGAAGAGTGATTCTAATTGGAGATATATCGCTCCAGCTCAGAGGGAGAATCATATTTTGGCTTCTTACTCTGATGATAGTGAATTTTGGATTGGTCCGAATGATGCAGATTTGATGAACCGACTGAGAAATGCCGGCACCGATCACCGTAAGTTCATGCGGATGATTACCGTCTATCTGGATATCACTGCTCCGCTGTATTGGTGGAAGGAGTTCAAGACATATCGTGCCGGTAAAAGGTTTGGTGATGATGAGCCTGACATTATCGACGACGGCTACTTAGAGTATGACATCGAAATGAACTCCTGCTCTACGATGCACAAAATCGCGGATAAGGAATTCACACTGGACGACTTCAGCCATGAGCATCTGAATTGCGAACCCTATCACCGTAACTGGATTGAGAGTGCAACCGTCGATGAAGATATCACTTCGCCACACAAGGTATGGATGACGCCTCTTGATATTCTTAGATGTACGATCGAGATGCTAAACGCATATCGCGAAAGCTACCTTGAAACCAAGGATAAGCAGGATTGGTGGCAGATGATCCAGCTCCTGCCGAGCTCGTACAATCAGCGACGGACGGTTATGCTGAACTATGAGGTTCTGGCCAACATGTATAAGTCCCGCCGCAATCACAAGTTGGATGAGTGGCATACCTTCTGCGACTGGATCGAGAGCCTGCCGTATAGCGAATTGATTACTGGTAAGGGCAATTCTGCGCCTGAAAATTCTTATTGTAGCGGAAGGAGATAACATGACACCCAATGAATATCAGAAAGAGGCACTTCGGACAGCTTCCGGAATGTCTCAGGAATATCCTCGTATCCTCAACGGCCTTATGGGGCTGAATGGCGAGGCTGGAGAATGCATTGATATTCTCAAAAAGCATCTGTTCCAAGGCCATGATCTGGACCGCGAACACATGGCAAAGGAACTTGGCGATGTTGCATGGTATCTGGCGGTTAGTGCGGACGCTATCGGGTATGATCTGGAAACGATCTTTCAGATGAACATTGATAAGCTTCGTGCTCGCTACCCAGACGGCTTTGATGCTGAGCACAGCTTACACCGCAATGCAAATGATATTTGAAAGGAGAAGCAAAATGATCAAAAATATGGAGCTCGCACAGGTACGCCGCGGAGAATCCTTTATCCTCGATGGCGTAAAGTTTGTCAAGCTGGACGAGGACGCTCACGCATCTTTCGTGCTGACCGCCGACGTTTTTCCCAAACACATTCCGTTCGAGCATAAGGACGCTGAGCGAAAAGACCACGACAATTTCGTCGGCAGCTATCTCCAGAAGCACGTTGATATTTGGCTGCATCAGGGGCATCCCAATATCTCCAAGGCTGTTGTCGAGCGCCCCATTAACCTGCTTTCCATGTGCGGTGAGACAGTTTACGGCACACCCTGCGTTTTCGGACGGGTACTGACGCTGGATGAATACCGCCGTTATCGCAAGTACATTCCGCTTGCATCTGACTGGTACTGGCTTGCGACTTCTTACTCCCCGTACTCCAGCTACGGCAACTACGCGTACTACGTGTACTCTGATGGGAGCGTCGACAACAACTACGTATACTACGGCAGCAACTGCGCTCGTCCCGCTTTGTACCTTGAATCTTCAATCTTGGTTTCCGTAGAGGTTGAAACCGATGACATTGAGAAGATGCAGGATAAGGTTACGGCGCTTCAGCGAGAGACTTTAATAGCCTGCAAAAACGCGGAGCTCATTGCTGAATTGTTCCGCAGAATTCCCGGCGTACAGGAGGATTGAGACCATGTGTAGTAATTTGTATGCCAACGGCGAGCTTGCGGCAACCCCTTATGAAACGGACAAAGTGCTCCGTCATCGCAAGTCTTTTGTTCAGCGATCTCCTGCTCATGCTGAGCGTCGTCAATTTCCAGCACAGTCATGATGGAATAATTTGCAAGGTCAAGCAGGGTATCGCGAATGGACTCATCTGTCACAGCCTGCTGATCGCTGTCCGAGGAGAGAATGCGGGAGAGGGTCTTAAAACGGCTGAACTTATCACCCAGGCGAATGCGTGGCATTGCCATTCCTTCTTCAATGTAGGTCTGGTGGAAGCTGTCGCCGTAGTCGTGGTTCTTTTTCGCGTAAAGCACATTCAGCCCCATGCAAAGCTTGCGATGAGGGGGCAAGTGATGCAGATTAAGAAAGCCGGCGGAAAGATATTTGGCGCGTCCTTGACCGCCGCCGAGCAAAAAGCGATGAATATGGAAATCCAGCGGCAGCTTGTCGAGTATGATCGAAAAAACGAGTTGGAGCTGGATGCCATCATTCTTTGGGAACTGCACACGCAGCTCGGACTTGGTCCAAAGCGTCTGAAGAAGTTCTTTGACGGCTTTTCCGATGCTTTGAACGCGCTGGTCAACCGCTATGAAATGGATATTTCGGACGATTTCTGGCTCTGCACGCACAAGCTGAAAGAGATTGGTGTGGATGTGGAGGACTGGTACCGACAAAAAGAATAGGAGGTGTTTTGGCTTGCCCCAGAACAATCCGCATAAGAACAAAGAGGGCTATTCCGACCCGACAGCGTATGAAGCCCTGCGAAAAATCGACGAGGAGGATGCCCGTTTTCACAGACTTCTTGACACAATCTTCTATCTTTGCGAGCTGGCAGGCTTCCGAATCGAAGGCCGTATTGTGCTGACGGACAAGCGAACCGGCCGTATTTGGAGGTGAAAAACTGCTCGATTTTCTGCCCACTTTTGGGTTTTAAAAAGTGGGCTTTGCCCGGAAAAACGTGGGCAGAGAGTGATTTTGGCCGAATTTTTATGCCTCCGATAAGCGTTTTCGGACGAAAAAATGGCCATTTGCCCACTTTCTGCCCACTTTTGAAACCCCTATTTGGCCACGAAAAACCCAGTATTTTCAAGGGTTTGCGGGCTCAAAGCCCACTTTGCCCACTTTTTTCTCTTCACTATTATGATAAAAAGATTAAAAATATATAGTAATAGGCGAAAAAAAGTGGGTTTTTGGCCACAAGTCATTTAAGGAGGAAGAAATGCCGAAAATAACATGGGACGATCTTTACACCAATTTCAAGTCGATTTACCCGAACCTCGGACGACAGTCCCTTCGTTTTCAGCCATATGGCTATATGATGATTCTGGTATATTTGATGGACGGAAGCCGTATGATTTACGACGATCTGCGGAAACAGGCGAAGATGTCGGCTTGATATTTCGCGCAAATTCTTCTTCCTATTTTCAAGTTCTTATGCTATACTGTTCTTGCGACACAACTTCATATATTTTTTGACCGTTAGGGGAAGATACTTTGGTAAAAAGTGTTTTTCTCTCTTTACTCATTTCCCTTTCGGTCTTGAGGTTGTGTCGCAGCAATGAGGGATCTTCACTTTTTCGGGTGCGTTCCTTCATTGGGGCGCACTCTTTTTATTTTGCGGAGGAATGGGAAATGGCGAACAGCAAAGAGCTTATGGCGCTTGCCAAGAAACTCGGTCAGGCGGCCGTAGCTATTGGGCCGGTCGTTGCTTTAGCCGAGCCTGTCGCGGATTGGGCAAAGGATAAGATCGACGAACGCGGCGAATTGATCGAAGTGCCTCGTTTATATTCCAAGGGCTTTCCCGTAAGTCTCAGTGATGGTGTTGCAACAGTGACTGCCGCGGGGCTTACCGTTACGACAAGCAAGCTTCCGCTTTCCGCGGCTCACGCAAAGTATCGGAATTGCGCCGATCAGCAGATCGTAAAAAGCGATCCTCCGCAGGGCCGAAAGGTCAGAGCCAAAAGCAATGTCGTTTTAAGCTATATCACGGAAGATGTCATTTCAGAGAGCCGGCGGAAGTTTGAAGAAGAACAGAGGCAGAAAGCCCTTATCAAAGAGGAACGGGCTGTGAAAGCTGCTGCGCGTAAACAGGCGGCCGTTGAGACGTGCAAAAAATTAAAAGACAATGTGCTTCAGGCAATGAAGCGAAAGGAGAAATCGTGAAAAAGATATTTGCAGTTTTGCTGATGCTTGCGATGGTTTTCTCGCTGGCGGCCTGCGGAGGGTCAACAGAAGAGAACCATGACGGGGAAGCGGAAACTCCATCTGGTTCAAAAATCCAGCAGGGTCGGGATTATCAGGAAGTGGTTTCCGATTTTGAGGAAAGCGGCTTCACCAACATTCAGCTTGCACCGATGGGCGACCTGATCACGGGCTGGCTGACAAAGGAGGGTGAAGTCGAGTCTGTCTCCGTTGGAGGCGATGAGGAGTATTCGCCGAATAAATGGGTGCCGGCTGACACGGAAGTAGTCATTCGTTATCATTCATTCCCGGAGGACGACACTGCTTCCGACAGTTCCGATACAGGAGAGAGCGAGAGCCAGCCAACCGATACTGTTGATACCGGCAATGATATTCTGACGGTTGAGAATTGCGAAGCTCTGGCAAGCATGATCGCTGTAAAAGCGGAGATTGACGATTCGTATAAGACGTTTGCTGAGACTTATAAGGGAGAGACAATTTCCTTTGACGGCTGCATCACTTATGTGGTGAACCATAATGACTATAAGACGCGCTATGATATTTTGCTAAGCGCCGGTGATTATGTTGATGCGAATACCGCAAATCCTGGTCCGGTCTTTAAGTTTGAGGACGTGAGCACCAATGGGCTTGGTATTGAGGAACTGTACCCGCCCTCGTTTGTGGCGGCCGGGAGTAATGTTCGGGTGACGGCTAAAGTGGATAGCTTCGACGCGGAGCGCGGAGTATTCTACTTGAAGCCGGTGCTGGTGGAAGAGAGATAACAATTTGATATTTTAGAGATGGCCGAGATGCTTAACTGCGTCTCGGTCTTTTCTTTTGCTCTCCTTTTGACCTGCGCGAAAAATACATCCCCTTTTATGAAGAGAGAGGGAATAAATCGTCTGCTTTTGGCGGAACGAGCATTCTCTCTTTTGTTTTGTGGAAAGGAGGCTCTCTGTTATGCTGGAGCGCAATTTTCAAGCCAACCTGATTCAGAAGCTGAAGCAGATGTTCCCCGGCTGCATCGTAATGAAAAACGATGCGAGCTATAAGCAGGGTATCCCCGATTTGCTGGTGCTTTATCGTGACCGATGGGCTTCTTTGGAATGTAAGAAAAGCGCCGGAGCAAAAAGACAGCCGAATCAAGAATACTATGTCGGTCGGATGAACGAGATGTCGTTTTCTCGTTTCATCTCGCCGGAAAATGAGGAGGAAGTGCTACATGAACTTCAACAGGCATTCCAATCTTGAAGGACAGCACGCTTTTCTCGGCGCAAGCAAGTACCATTGGATCAACTATGACGAAGCGAAGGTCGTAGACGTCTATTCCAATTTCCTTGCGGCGCAGAAAGGCACGGTGCTTCATGAGTTTGCCGCGCAGTGCATCCGCTTAGGGCAGCGGCTCCCGAAGTCACAGAAGACTTTGAACATGTACGTCAATGACGCCATTGGATATCGAATGACACCGGAGCAGGTGCTGTTCTATTCCGAAAATTGCTTCGGGACGACCGATGCGATCGCGTTCCGCAACAATCTGCTGCGTATTCACGATTTCAAATCAGGAGTCGTCCCCGCACATATGGAGCAGCTTGAGATCTATGCGGCGCTGTTCTGCTTGGAATATGCCGTGCGTCCTGCGGACATCGAGATCGAACTGCGGCTTTACCAGAACAGCGAGATCGTTTATGCGAACCCAACGGCGGACGATATTCTGCCGATTATGGAGAAGATCATCACATTCGACAAAATCATCAATAAAATTCGTGCAGAGGAGGGCTGACTGTGAACCCGATTGCGGAAGATATCCTGATGCATTACGGCGTCGGGAAAATGGAAGGCGCTCCGGGGAGGGGCAGCGGAAGATACCCCCTGGGCAGCGGAAAGAACCCCAACCAGCACAGCGGCGATTTTCTCAGCCGTGTGGAAACCATGCGGAAGTCCGGTATGAGCGAGACGCAGATTGCCGAGGCGCTCGGCATGACGACCACACAGCTCCGCGTGCAGAAATCGCTTGCCAAGGATGAGCGCCGTTCGCAGGAGGTTGCGACTGCCCGCCGTCTTCGCGACGAAGGATACAGCCTGAACGAGATCGCGGCAAAGATGGGATACAACAGCGACTCTTCAATCCGTTCGCTGCTGAACGAAAACTCGGAGTCCCGCATGAACCAGGCAAAGACTACAGCAGAATTTCTCAAAAAGCAAATCGCAGAAAAAGGCATGATCGACGTCGGCGTCGGTGTGGAGCGTGAGTTGGGTATCTCGAAAGAGAAGCTTGACCAGGCTCTTTATATTTTGGAGCAGGAGGGCTATCCGGTCTACAACGGCCGTATTCCTCAGGCGACCAATCCCGGCAAATTCACGACGCTGACCGTGGCCTGCCCGCAGGGGACCGAGCATCGGGAGATGTACGATTTCGGGAACATTCATTCCGTGGTCGATTACGTTTCTCATGACGGAGGCGAAAGCTACGACCCGAAATGGGTTTACCCCAAGAGCATGGATTCGAGCCGCTTGCAGATCCGCTATGCGGAGGACGGCGGCATCGACAAGGACGGCGTTGTGGAGATTCGGCGCGGCGTGGACGATTTGAGCCTCGGCGAGTCGCACTATGCACAGATCCGCATTCTTGTGGATGGAACACACTACATCAAGGGCATGGCGGTTTATTCCGACGACCTGCCCGACGGCGTTGACGTGATGTTCAACACCAACAAGGCGAAGGGCACGCCGACGATGAAGGTGCTGAAGCCGATCAAGGATGATCCGACGAATCCGTTTGGGTCACTCATCAAGGAGGGCGTCGTTGACCCCGATAAAGGCGATGGACAAAAGGGCGGACAGAGCTATTACTACGACAAAAATGGTAAGAAGCAGCTTTCTCTTATCAACAAGCGCGCCGAAGAGGGTGACTGGGGTGAATGGAGCGATCGACTCCCCTCTCAGTTTCTTTCAAAGCAGAGCCTGAGCCTTATCAAAAAACAGCTCAACTTGGCTTCCGCCGATAAACAGGCCGAGTTTGATGAGATCTGCTCCCTGCCGAACCCAACTTTGAAAAAAGTCCTGTTGAAATCATTTTCTGACGACTGTGATGCGGCTGCGGTTCACTTACAGGCAGCGGCGCTCCCCCGTCAGAAGTATCAGGTCATACTTCCGTTGACTTCCATCAAGGACAATGAAGTGTATGCCCCAAACTACAAAGACGGCGAAACTGTCGCGCTGATCCGTTACCCGCATGGCGGCACCTTTGAAATCCCGATCCTAACTGTGAACAACAAGCAGGCTGAGGGAAAAAGAGTTCTCGGAAACACCCCTGCCGATGCCATCGGTATCAACTCTAAGGTTGCCGGTCGGCTTTCCGGTGCGGACTTTGACGGTGACACCGTTATGGTGATTCCCTGCAATTCTTCCAAGAGCAAGGTGCGCATTACCTCTACCGCGGCTTTGAAAGGGCTTGAGGGATTCGACCCGAAGCTTGATTACGGAGCTGATTCCGGTGATCCTGTCAGAGTGGATAGCAAGGGCCGTGAGTATTACAGCAGGGGCGGCAAGGTCTTTCAGCGAATGAACAACACCCAGACGGAGATGGGCAAGATCTCGAACCTCATCACCGACATGACCCTAAAGGGTGCGCCTCCTGACGAGCTGGCAAGGGCTGTTCGGCATTCGATGGTCGTCATCGACGCTGAGAAGCACAAGTTGGACTACAAGCAGAGCGAGACTGATAACGGTATCATTGCGTTGAAGAAGAAGTACCAGGCTCATGCCGATGACGAGGGCTATGGGGGTGCTTCGACTTTAATATCCCGGTCCTCTTCCAAACAGGTCGTACTGAAGCGGAAGGGTTCGCCTATGATTGACCCCGATACCGGTGAGCAGAGCTGGAAGTCCGTTCGTGAGGAGTATACCGACAAGAGCGGAAAGAAGCAGGTGCGGACACAGGACAGCACAAAAATGGCAGAAACCAGAGATGCCTATTCCCTGTCCTCCGGTACCCCCCAGGAGCAGCTTTATGCAGATTATGCCAATAAGATGAAGTCCCTCGGCAACCAGGCTCGCAAGGAAATGGTCCATACCGGCAAGATCGAATACAGCGCCTCCGCCAAGGAAACTTACCTGCCTGAATACAAGTCGCTGACTGCAAAGCTGAACATTGCTTTGAAGAATGCGCCTCGTGAGCGGCAGGCCCAGGTCATCGCTAACTCCGTGGTGGCGGCAAAGGAGCAGGAAAACCCCGACATGACCAAATCTGAAAAGAAGAAAGCCAAGTCGCAGGCCCTCTCTGCCGCCCGCACCTCTGTCGGAGCCAAGCGCGAGAACATCAAGATCACAGACCGCGAATGGGAAGCAATTCAAGCCGGAGCAATCAGCGAGAATAAGCTGTATCAGATCTTGAACAACACCGACATCGACGATCTCAGGGCGCGCTCTATGCCGCGCACCACAACGACGCTCAGTCAGGCAAAGGTCAACAAGATCAAGTCGATGCAGGCTTCCGGTTACAGCACATCTGAAATCGCGGAAGATCTTGGCATTTCTTCTTCGACTGTTACAAAGTACCTCAAAGGAAAGGAGTGAGCTTTCAAATGGCAAGGAAATGCGCTTTAACAACAGTTGACAATCCTTACAATCCTTTCGAGCAGTTCACTTCTTGGCTCCTCTATGACGAGGAGAAGGGGTACCATACCTGCGCTTATCTGGGAAGAATTGCCCGAACATCGAGTCAGTTGACCGAAGATGAGAACGATTTGGAAGTTGAACGCGCGATTGACGAAATCATCAAGTACGACTTCCGGAACATCTATCGAAAAGTTATACAAACCGCATCGTAAAATAATCAATGAATGAACTGTTTTCCGGAAAACAATCTTTGTCGTGTCTTTCCATTGGAGGATAGCTGATACATCAAGGCATAGGGGGAGGGTCTCTAAAATCACACCCCCTCCCTGTATCGCGAGTGTCTTCGGAAATTCTCCGGGGGAGATTTTTGGAAAGCGGTTTTGGGGCCGGGAGGGATATTTTCACTTTCCGGAGCGGCGACGTTTCAAAGGACCCACAGAGCTTAATACGGCAGCCAAGATGATGGATCTTGCCTCCTTCTTTTTTCTCCTTTCAAAAGAGATGCTGCAATGCTCTGCGGGTTCTTTGAAGCGCCGCCGCAAACTTTAGGAAAAGACCTCGGATAGTCAGAGAAACCCAAGCAATACCACATGATATTTTCAGAAAAGGAGGCAGCAAGGGAATGCGAAAAGCCAAGGCTGCGGGTTGCCAGAGTTCTTGGAAAAAGATGCGGCCGGCTTTGACACCGGAAGCCAGAGAAAACCAGATGATCTCGCTGGCCGTCGACCTTGCTGAGAAACAGTTGATGGAGGGGACTGCGTCTTCGCAGGTCATTACTCACTACTTAAAGCTCGGCTCAACTAAAGAGCGTATCGAAAAAGAGATCCTTGAAAAGCAGAAAGAGCTGATCGACGCGAAGACGCAGTCCCTGAAATCTGCACAGCGATTGGAAGAACTTTATAAGAATGCATATGAAGCCATGAAGCAATACAGCGGACGAGGCGGTGACGAGGATGATTAAGACCTATTCGGAGTTATCCCGCCTTTTCACTTTTGCGGAACGGTTTCGGTATTTGAAGTTGGACGGAGCTGTCGGGCAGGATACCTTTGGATTCGACCGTTATCTGAACCAGCTTTTCTATCGCTCGCAGAAATGGAAGGCTGTACGCAACCTTGTTCTTATCCGGGACAACGGCTGTGACCTCGGTCTCGACGGTTATGAGATTGGCGGTAAAATCCTAATCCATCACATGAACCCAATCACACGAGAGGACATCCGGACACTCAGCGACAATCTGCTGAACCCGGAGTATCTGATCTGTGTGAGTCACAAAACGCATAATGCAATTCATTACGGCGATGAGGGGATGCTTGCGCATTCCCCCGTTGAGCGGGCGAGAAACGATACCTGCCCGTGGAAGCAAATAAGATAGGAGGCAAGTTATGGAGAGTATCCTGACTTCTATCAAGAAGTCGTTGGGGATCGGAGCAGAGTACACTCATTTCGACGACATTCTCGTTTTCCATATCAACTCCGTATTCTCCATTCTGACACAACTTGGTGTCGGCCCCTCCAAAGGCTTTTCAATCAGCGACAGCAGCGCGGCATGGGACGATTATATCCCCAACGGCGAGACACTTCAGTTTGTCAAGACTTACATGAGTTTGAAGGTCAAGCTGATTTTCGACCCACCGCTGGTGGCTGCTGTTCTGGAAGCGACGAAAGCGCAGATATCTGAGCTGGAGTGGCGGATTCAGGTCGCAGCTGAAACAGAGAATACAAGCGGTGGCGACGCCGATCCCTACACCGGAGAATACGAGGTCGTTCCAAAAGCGTTTTCCTCGCAGACATTGGAGACTGCCAACAAGGTACTCGATGAGAATGTTGTTGTAGCGGAAGTTCCATATTTTGAGACCTCGAACACCTCCGCAGGGAAAACTGCCTACATCGCAAGGGAGGGAAATCTAAGATGAATAACCCGACATTAGTACATCACGGCGTTATCGGCATGAAGTGGGGCGTGCGCCGTTATCAGAACAAAGATGGCAGTCTGACTCCTGCGGGTCAAAAGCGGTACGACCGCGACCAACGTGAGAACGCTGCCAAGAAGAAGGAAAACCGCATTGACGTCAGCACGCCGGACCCGAAGCGCTGGGCTAAGGAAGATCTGGAGCGGAGCAAGCGGCTTGTGGACACCAGTTCGGGCCTTGTCAATCAGGCAAAGAGTATCGAGCGAAGCAGCGCGCCGAAAGCCAGAAAGACTCGTATGGACCTTTCTAAGATGAGCGATCAGGAGATGCGGGCGCAGATCAACCGCGAACTGCTGGAACGGCAGTACAATGATCTGTTCGCCAAGCCGGAAGCAGCCAAGGTATCCAAAGGACGTACTGCTGTCAGAGAGACGCTTGAGGTGGCAGGAGGCGTGCTGACAGTTGGAAGTTCTGCGCTGGGCATTGCGCTGGCAATCAAAGAACTAAAGGGCTGAGGTGAGCATTCGTGGCATTATCAAATACAGCCGTTCCAAAGTATTACGGCATGTTTCGGGATGCCGTGATGCGCGGAGAGATTCCAGTCAACAAAGAGATTTCCATGGAGATGAATCGAATTGATGACCTGATCGCCAACCCGGGCATCTATTACGACGGCGAAGTGGTAGAGGGCTGGATCAAGTATTGCGAAGAAGAATTGACGCTGACTGACGGCTCTGACCTGAAGCTGCTCGACAGCTTTAAGCTTTGGGGCGAACAGGTCTTTGGTTGGTATTACTTTGTGGAGCGCAGCGTGTATGAGCCGAATGAAGATGGGCACGGCGGGCACTACGTCCGCAAATCCATCAAGAAACGGCTTATCAACAAGCAATACCTGATTGTTGCCCGCGGCGCCGCCAAGTCGCAGTATGAGTCCTACATCCAGAGTTACTATCTGAATGTAGATATGTCCACAACGCATCAGGTGCATACTTCGCCGACGATGCGGCAGGCCGAGGAAGTCCTCGCGCCGATGCGGACAAGCATTCTGCGGTCGAGAGGTCCGCTGTTTCAATTCCTGACGGAAGGCTCTATCCAGAACACCACCGGCAATCGCGCCGAGCGGGTCAAGCTGGCTTCGACCAAGAAGGGCATCGAGAATTTCTTCAACGGCTCTCTTGTTGAGATCCGTCCAATGTCTATCGACAAGCTGCAAGGCTTGAACAGCCGTATCAACACTGTGGATGAATGGCTGTCCGGCGATGTGCGGGAGGATGTAATCGGCGCTTTGGAGCAGGGCGCATCCAAGAATGACGATTACCTTATCATTGCGGTCAGTTCGGAGGGTACGGTACGAAACGGGCCGGGCGACACCATCAAAATGGAGCTGATGGACATTCTCAAGGGCGAGTACAACAACCCGCATGTGTCTATCTGGTGGTACAAGCTGGACTCCATTGATGAAGTCGGCGACCCTGATATGTGGCTCAAGGCCAATCCGAACATCGGAAAGACCGTAAGTTATGAGGTTTATCAGTTGGATGTAGAGCGAGCGGAAAAGGCGCCTGCGGCGAGAAACGACATTCTTGCCAAGCGCTTTGGTCTTCCGATGGAGGGCTATACCTACTACTTCACCTATGAGGAAACCCTGCCGCATCGGATACAGCGGTTTTACGGAATGCCATGCGCGATCGGATGCGACCTTTCCAGAGGCGACGACTTCTGCGCGTTCACCTTTTTGTTTCCGCTTCGCGGCGGAAGCTTTGGTGTGAAGACCATCAACTACATTTCCTCGCTGACGCTGATGCAGCTTCCGCTGGCTCTGCGGAGCAAGTACGACGATTTCATGCACGAAGGCAGTTTAATCGTGCTGGACGGAACGGTGCTTGACATGATGGATGTCTACGACGACCTTGACCGGTTTATCGAGGAGAATCAATTCGATGTGCGCTGCATCGGATACGACCCTTATAATGCCAAGGAATTCATCGAGCGGTGGGCGCAGGAAAACGGCCCGTTTGGGATTGAAAAGGTCATTCAGGGCGCTAAGACAGAGTCAGTCCCTCTGGGCGAACTGAAGAAGTTGGCGGAGGAGCGGATGCTGCTCTTTGACCAGGAGCTGATGACCTTTGCCATGGGAAATTGCATCGCCATGGAGGATACCAACGGAAACCGCAAGCTGCTCAAGCAGCGGCATGAGGAAAAGATCGACTCGGTGGCCGCAATGATGGATGCCTATATTGCATTCAAGGCAAACCGGGACGCATTTGAATAATCACTAAATTGTTGGGGGGGGTACTGTGTGAACCAACTTTCTCACCATGGAATTCTCGGCATGAAGTGGGGCGTTCGACGCAAGACAAACAATTCGAATTTTTCCGGAAGGGCAAAAAGTGGAGGCATTATCAAAAAAATCAAAAGATTCTACTCGGAAGATGGCGTTTCAGACGAGACATTAAAGTCCGCTCGCAAGGCACAGCGAGAGGCGAACAAAGAGGACTTAGCGACGACCAAGGCCGCCCTTCAGTACCAAAATGCTGAGCTT
>OGTL01000872.1_pt1 | contig 29499 bp, 43 predicted proteins | sample 1553601 | NCBI WGS metagenome assembly OGTL01 (sample SAMEA2580112, study PRJEB22360) | human gut metagenome | biome: human gut; feature: human-associated habitat; material: faeces | place: Denmark | collected 2008/2010 | reverse complement strand
TGCGTAGCCGGCAGCCGATTCACGGTATTCTTTGGTCAGTAGTGCATCCTGCGCCGTCTGCTCCTGCAAGGCGGCCACGTTCTCTTTCATGCCCTCGACCTGTACACGGTCAGCTGCTACACTCGCAGCATCTTCGGCCACGGATGCAGCCTTATTGACCACGTCGTCATGCATTGCCACATATTCCGGAGTTAAATTGCCCGGACGTGATACTTCCTGCCAGATCTCTGTGGTCTTTCCCGGTGTTGGGGCTGTTCCGGAAATCGTGCCATCTTCTTTGATGCAGATATAACTGCCGCCCGCATAAGCCACCAAATCAAGGTACTCATACTCTCCAGTCTCGCTATAATCTCCCCGTGGGTTCGGAGCCACGTTGCCAAGGTCTGTTTCTGTGTAACCATTTACTATTTCTGCCATAGCTTCCTCCTTAATTTATTTTTAATCGGTACGTCAGCCTGCTTCCCTTTCGCCGGAACCGTACCTTGTCCACGTTGGGATCACTGTACATTTTCAGCCGGCCTCTTTTCACCTTAAAAGCCGCAAAATAGACGTTTCCAGTCTCTCCTTTCAGATCTGCTTCCTTCGCCTTTACATAGCGGTCTATCTCTTCTTTTCCAACCTTTACAGCTCCTGGGATCTCTGCTGCTATATCGGATGCCTGTTTGGCATAATACTTCGCATTATCCCGATCCTCGCCGTCCCTGGTGCCGGTTTCGCCAACCGCCCAGGACTCTGCCAGTTTCCCTGCACTCTCTGCCCGGTCAGCCGCAACGTTTACAGCTGCAACCGCTTCCCGGAACAGCTCCGGTTCTTCCGGAGTTCCCGGTACTTCCGGACGGGGACGGGATTTTACACGCATTGAGATTTTATACTCTGTTTTTCCAGCTGATTCATCTGTCAAAAATACCCATGCGTAGATGTCGTAATCATTTGCTGTCCTATTGTTCTCCAGCATGGAGTCCGGAATCATGACTTCTGTTACTCCGTCCCTTGTGGTTCCAATCCTGGTGATTGCATCACCGCCTCTTTCCTGCAGAGCAAAATGAATCTCCACTGCCATCGGGAGCTGCAAGTTCTGGATCCGGAGAACCTGGCCATAATCGTACTGATCCAATCCATAAACCTTCGCCGTCTTGGATGGTGGCTCATAAACAGCTGTCACTATCTTAAAATCTCTCACGCCACCACACTCCCCTCTACGGCATAGGCCATGTTAATCACCAGCATGGTTGCTGCTGAATTTTGCCCATACAACCACAGGAATCCGTCGGATATCCGAAAAACCGTAGGTGTCGCATTTACCCAACCGGGTTCACAAACAAGACCTGTTCCAAAGACCTGTCCTGTCGGCCTGTATCCTTCCGGAATCGTGCCAGCAGTCCACCACGTTCCTGCATTGGCTCCGATAGCACCGTTGTTCATCTGCACTGATAAAGTTACTATTCCATTTGCGCTTTTCTCAATCACGTTTACATCGCAGGAAAATTCTGTCATAAGTTCCGACGCGCTTATCGCTCTAAACTTATTTATTTTTTCATCCAGCTCCCGATCCGCTTCTTTTCTCTCCTTAGCTTCAGCCTCGTCTGCTGATTTTCGTTTCCCACTTTCTTTTCCAATCGCTGCTAACAGTTGTTCCACAAGCGTCTGTTGATTTTCTTCCTGTTCGTCTGGAAATTTCATTTTGCTTTTACATTTCACAGTTTCTTGAAAAGTGATCAATCGCTTCGCTTCAGAAATAATTCTTATTTGCACTGTATTTCTTCCCGGGACAAAAAAAGACGCTGCCGGAGTGATAGAAATTTTGTTTCCATCCACATCTGCCAGCGTTTTATTTGGTTCATCCATACCGGGTCCAATGCTATATACCACTGCAGCCGCTGTTACCGGAATATCGAAATCTCGCACGTAAAAATCAAGCGTTACAGCGTCTGTCCCTTCTGCTATCTCGATAGGAGTCTTTAATACATCTTTGAGGACATATACATCTCTTTGAATCGTCATTTTTTCCTTCCTTTCAAAATCATGCAGGGATCCATCTCACTATTCTGACTGATGATGTTATAATCTCACTGCCACTACTTCCCGGTAACCGCAGCACGTAACTCCAGGGAAAATTATAATAGTTTGTACACCAAATTTCTTTCCCGGTCTGATCTCCAGTTTGTCCTCCGGTTATACCGCCATTCTCATTGTGGCTAGCCTGTACGACTTGCCCGTTGCCAATGCTCATCGCCGTATGGCTTCCCGGCTTCAGAAGCACATCGCCTCTTTTAAGTCCTGCACCACTCGTCAGATTCACCTGGCTTGTTATATCGTGGAAACCACTTTCCAGGAATGCGTTATACATGCTGTTTGTATTCCATGCACCTGCATCCTTTACTTTTACTCCCGCCTGCTGCCAGGCCGTAATAAGTAACGAAGAACAATCGTAATCTGGTCCCCAACGATTCCCCTGATCATATCCATGACTGTCATCATTCGCAATCGCAACCGCCCACTTCACCGCTGCTTCAATTGCGCGTGTGTTCACATCATACTTTTCCAGGAAAGTGTACCAGGATGCCGCCTGACTCTTTCTCTCAGATTCCTTTTCAACACCGGCGCGTTCGAAATTCTTCAAAAACGCACTGGCCAGATACTCTGCAGTCTCTGTGCTTTTCTTAAAACCTGACCAGGACATGTTATAAGCAGATGTCTTAATCCACTGCCCTTTTGTTTCCGACAGTTCATCAATCCATTTCAGCTGTCCTGTCGGATTTGTGATTGAATAACCATTAGCTGTCGCCCAGCTAGTATATTTTGTTGCCGGGGTCCACTGCACCAGCCCAAATCCTCCAGAATAATTGTGCTCTTTCAGACTCTGCCACAGTCCCGGATTGATATTCGACTCTGTCTGCATGTTTCCGAGGATTCCTGCAATAGCGTTCCTTGTCCATCCTCTTCCTGCAAAAAAAGAATAAACTTCCCATGCATTCCCTTCCATTTCACTTTGTGTTAAATATCTGTTTCCTATTGTCCAGCTCATCAGAAACTGCCCTCCGAAGTATTTCCACCTATTAGAAATCCATTTTTAAATTCCAGATATGTTCCATCTGAAAATACTGCCTTTCCGGAACTTCCTGCAATTCCATCCGGTCCAACCAAGTCTGTATCAAAATAAATTGCATTGTTAAAAATTCTCATCAGGGTATGTGATCCGTTTGCATCGTTTACTGTTCCACCAGATCGAATAGCCAATGCATCTCCAGATCGTTCGATAAACATTGGATTGCTCTGATCTTTTGGTGAAAACATAATCGTTCCTGCTTCAATCTGTGTCCTTCTATTCCAGCCATCACCCGGAGATTCGCAGACGTAACGTCCTATCGCATACACGCCATCCTTATCAAGGCGTACGACTTCCTTTCCATTTTCATTCAAAACCCTGGCTATTCCATTTCCATTATTCACTCCACCCAGGACAAGCGTTCCGCCTTTGATCCTGTCGGCCAGCATCGTTCCGGCCACGATGAAATCGGCAAGAAATCCGGCACCGGTTCCAAATGTTTTCCAATCCCAATCTGTTCCATTTGCTGTCCGCTTGGAAGCAATTTCAAATCCCATTGTACCCAGGCACATTGCGCCAAATGTAGGCGATGTCGGATCCAAATCCTCAAACAGCATCGCCCGGATATCCTGTTTCTGTGCCACCTCACGCATTGCATGGAATTGCGCTTTTGCCGCATTCAGAATTCCCTGCACCTGTGATCCAATGACACTTCCATCTGAACGGATTGCACTCTGGATGCGATTGTTCAAACTCATCTGGTTGGAAATATAGTCAAACTGATAATCCCCCAGCGTCACACTGGAAATCTCATTTTTTACTGCATCCCACTCCAATTCAATCGCTCTGGCATCTGTTACGATATCAAGTTTACTGTTTCGACAATGAACTGTATCACCCAGAGAAACGGTCACCAAATCTTTCACATCTGCATATAGTTCCGTATTTTCAACTGCGACCATATCCACCTTGATAGACACCGCAGGCTTGTCTATCCCATCTTTCCACTGCTCCTGACATTTATTCTTCAATGCCCCTTCCAACTGTGCCTGTGTTTCACAGATGATAATTCCATTTTCCTCATCATCCTCACTGGCATCCGCTTTCATTTTCACATCTTCGAAGGTCATTACCTGAAATTTGATGGTCGGATATCTGTCAATCAACGGAGAATCCACCCACGGTGCATCCCCTTCCATCTGATATCCGTTATAAGCCTTTGGAACGATTCTCGTCACCACAGACCTCATATCTACCTCTTCAGAGATTCCATTTTTTGCAATATTTTTTCCATAGAGGATTTCTACCCCTTTGTCACTTCCTGCCTCCTGATCGATGATTACCTTGTAGTTGTCGTACACTACTTCACCGCCCCACCGTTTCAGGAACGCATTGTCGTCATCTCCGCATATTGCTTCAATCAGATTTTTATTCTGATAATAGGCCGTAGATGTTTTGGTGATATTAGATACTGCCGTATATTTACTGTTTGGAACAGTCATCAGATCAAGGGCCTGCTGCCCGGTCTTATCCGTTGGCCGGATATCCAGCAGAAAGCAGTCATCCGCTGCATCCAGAAAAATTGGTTGCAGATCTGCAGATATTCCGGAATCGCTCTTTTCTTTGTGTGTGATCCGAAACAACTGCTCTCCGTTGAATGATGGCATTTTCACTACCGCGTTATCTACGATATATTTCCATCTGCCTTCCTCATCCAGTGGATGCTCCATAGTCACTTCCCATGTCCCGTTTAAGATTGGATGCACTATGGCAGATGATGGAAATAACGTCATGTCTCCATTTTTTTCATAGTCCGTATTATCCGGATTGTAAATCTGAATCATAAGCACCTCCAGTTCGGGATCACGGCCAGCTCCCCACCGACACATTCAATCTGGTTCTGTCCTGGTTTCAGATAAAGATCTTCGTAATTTCCGGAAACTTTGGTATTATTCAAAGTTCCATCTGATCGGTACGCAATCATCCGGTCTGTATCAATGAGTAGATTCTGGCCAACATTTGCTGTCATTGCTTTTCCATTGATCTTCAGCGTACACATTCCTTCTGCGGTAATTTTGTATACTGGATGACATTCAAGATATGGATTCCATTCCACATCATGGCTGGAATATTCCATCTGACCAGATAAGAGATATTGCAGTCCATCCAACGTATTGAAATTTGCAGTAAAATTTCCGATCCGTTCTGTCGTTCGTTCATTGTCTCCTAATGAAACGTAGCTTATTTTATAAAAATATTCACTATCATCCGAAATCCTAAGTCTTGTATTTCTAGCTGACAGCCATTGTTTAGCCAGCCGCCAGCGATCATTCCAACGATCTTCCGGACCAATATAATTAAAGGCGATCGGGATCACCGTTGCCTTATATGTTCCATCAAATGTGTATGTCGTTCCATCTCTGCCTGCCAGATTGATTTCTTCCATGTTTGGTTCTGCTACCGGGACTGTAATCAAGTCCCTGGCAAAAATCTGCAGCGTGGATCCACGCACGCTATTAAATTCAATATCCTGCATTTACATCCCCCTCGCTGCCTGTGCTGTCAGCATTTTATCTGACATCTTTTTCAATACCAATTCTGACAAAGCTGTAAGTGTCTTTTTATCGCCAATATAGATGTTATTCTCAGCTGTTAATTTCAGTGTCTGGATTGCATCTGCAATCAATGCAACCAGCATTTCATTATTCGCCTGATTTTCTTCCCGGATATAACTTTTCAACAGATCAATCGGCAATACTGCCTCTTTTCCGGCTTCTCCACCGCCCATAAGACTTCCGCCATTGTTCCCGAAAATTGTAGGATGGTTCAGAATTCCTCCATTTGCATACCAGTCCACAGAAATTGATGGAAATTTCAATGGCGACCAGCTGAATTCACCCGATGCCTTAAAATGTGGTAATTTTATTTTCGGTAATTTCCACTCAAAATCAAAGAATCCCTTGATTTCCGTAACTGCGCCTTTAAGGAAAGCTTTAACTCCATTAAAAATTTTGTTTACCCCATCCCTGAACCATTCACATTTATTGTACAGTGTTACAAAAATTGCTATCAGCGCCGTCACTGCCAAAATTACTGCTCCCACCGGATTTGCCGCAAGTACCGCACTAAATCCGGAAAAAGCTGTTCCGGCTCCGGAAATCATTGGTGCAATCTTTGCTCCGATGGAAATCAATGACGCGATTCCACCAGCTACTTTTCCAACGATACTAAATACCGGTCCCAGGGCCGCTACCAGCAAAACGCATTTCACAATCATTTCCTGTGTTTCCGGTGATAACGAATTCCATCCATCAATGAGATTCTGAAGGATTGGTGTAACCATCCCCAAGCAATCTGCCAAGACTGGCCCAAGCGTATTGCCAAGATTATATCCCGCATCTTGTAACTGGTTTAATGTAAGTTTAAACCGATCCGCCGGATCTAACGTGGCGGTAAATGTATCATCCACACTTCCGAGATTGTCGTTTAATGATTTGCCTAACTCTTCAAAGTTCAACTTTCCATCCTGGCAGAACTGAGCCAATGCTGGGCCTGCTTTTGATCCAAACAAATCTATCGCCGCACTGTATGCATCTGTTGAATTATTTGCATTCGTCATCGTTTTCTGCAGATCAGAAAGAGCCTGTTTCATGGACTTTCCTTCTCCAGATGCATTTACAAGCGCTTTCTTCAAGCCAGCCATAACCGTGCTTGTATCTACTCCGGATGTCTCGCATTGTCCTAAAAATGCTGCTGCATCAGCAGCTGACATTCCAAGTTCCTTCAGTGATGCCGCATTAGACACCATTACAGAAGTCAGTGTATCCATTGAGATTCCCGTATCCTGTCCGACTTTATTCATTGTATCGAGCAATGCACCTGCATCTTCCGCTTTCAGATTGAAGGCCTCCAACACTTTCTGAGTGCTATCGATAGACGAGGAAACGTCCGTATCATTCAGCTGAGAAAATTTAACAAATTTCTCTGATAAGTCTTCCAATTCCTGGCCTGTCAGGTGAAATCTTGTATTTACCTCTCCGACAGCAGCTCCAGCCGTTTCAAAGTCTGTCGGAATACTTTTTGCTATATTTCTTGCCGAATCCTGCATTTCAGTAAGCGCATCACCGGTTGCTCCGGTCTTTTCAACGATAATATCCATCCCGGCATCTACTTTTTCCCATGCCGCCATGATTCCAGCCGCCGCTCCAGCTATTGGTACGGTCACATTTTTTGTCAGGCTGCTTCCGATTTTGCTTGTCGTATCACTGAATTTCTGGACCTTTTTCGAATAATCTTCCAGTGTTGCGGCTCCACTCTCCAGCTTTTTGTTGACATCCTCAAGTCCACTTTTGTAATTATTTAATGCCGCTTTTGCATTATCTAACTGCTGCCGTGTTTTTGAGATAGCGGCCTCGTCCCTGTTTTCTGCGCTTTCCTGTTCTTTCAGGATTTCAGTGAGTCGTTCAACCTTCGCTGTGTAAGTTTCGGTCTGATTCTGCAGATATTCCTGTGTTGCTCTCAATTTCTCGGCTGAAGTCGTGCTTTTATCCCATTCAGACTTTGCCAGCTTGAATGCCGCCCTGTTTTCATTTACGGCATTATTCACATCCGACAACGATTTTCGGAAATCCACCGTACCATCCGCTTTGAAGGTAAGACCTACGGTTTTTAATCCATTATCCAATCCTTACACCTCCCTTCTGGCTCTCTAACTCCAAAAATATTTCCAGACATTCATTAAAAAAAATGGGATCTGAGTGCATAAATTCATCTTCACTCATACCCATTTTTCTAGCCATAACCATATATTCAGCCCAGTTTATTTCTACTTCCTCTGTGCTTTCTTGGGATAATAATGTTTGGTCTGTTCTTTTTTTTTATATTTTTCAACTTTTTTTCCAAACTCATCAAACAAGATCCGGATCTCTTCCGGATCCATTGGAGCAAGCAGCATTGCTTCCTCTTCATCAACCTTCATGCCATTTGATCTCAAAATGATATGAATGAGCTTTGCTGCAGCCTCAATGTTTTCATCATCTGTTAATTTGGCTTTTCCTTTTCCACCTTTGGAAGTAAGAAGTTTTCCCAACCCACTTTTCTGGATCATATAAAGTGTCAGAAAATTTACCTTCACTTCCAGCTTTGTTCCATCATTAAGCGTGATAAGCCTTTCGTTCATGCCCTTTCACTCCCTTTTATGTCAATGCTGCCGCCAGATCCTCTTTTGTCAGAATTGGTTTTGCGAAAAACTTGTCTTCTGTCATGCCCTCTGGTGCAGATGATTCCGTGATCTTGGCCACAATATTTCCTGCATCATCAAACGGATATGCTTTAATTTTAATCGTATCCGTCTGCTCACTGGTTTTATCTTCGGATGTGGAAATATCGTCTGAATTTTCCGTAAGTTTACATTTTGGATACCATTCGTACCGATAGCCGCCATGTCTCAGCTTTACTACTTTTCCATAAGCGAAAAATGGTCTCTGGCTATTCGAACCAGACAAAATAAGACCACCGGCATCTACGCTGTCCCCTTTCATCTTTGCCAAAGTATCCTCCGGGAATGCAATTACCTCTGTCTCGATATCAATACTTTTGGTTGGAGTATCTGAATCATACACTTTTCCGGATGCATATGAATCTCCCGTATCAGCGTTCACGGTAACCTTAACTGTTTTCACGACTTCGGTTTTCTCAACATCCGTTTCATAAGTTCCATCGAATTCGCCCTCTTCTGTTTCTTTTGCAAAACAGATGTACTGCGCACCCACAGTTTCTTTCATCGGCGGTCTTTTTGTTTTGATTGCCATCTGCATTCCTCCTCATTTCAAAATATCTGCTCTATCATTTTTTTATAATATTTGTCTTTGTCTTGATTAAACGTAGGCTTCAAATGAGCCTGTTTTGCCATTTTTTTTGTACCCTTTTCCAGCATTGGGCCATAATATTTGCCCCAGCCAACCTTTATCACTCCGTCTTTTCGTTCCAAAGCAAACGAATCAACCAGGTGCGTATATCCCGGTTTATTGATCTTGCTTCGTGGCCTTGGCAATTTAAGCAAATCGTCTTTAAATTCCTGCGCTCCACTCTCTACCGCATCCAATGCTTTTTCATCGCTTATTGAATATTTCTCCAATAATTCCGAAAAAGCGTCATATCCCGTATCCTCGACTTCAATTGACTGGCTCATATTTTCTCTCCATCCGTCTCAAGTGAAAAATAAGAGTGCCAGATCCTGTCCTCTGTATTAAATTCGTGAATAATCATCGGATGCAGCCCCATTGCCCGAAGTGTTTCTCTCAGGTTTATCAATGCCGGATGTCTTGGAATTTTTGCATAAAAGCTGATCTGCCAGGTAACCTTCTCGGAATAATCTGATCCGGATGCCATCACGTCCTCCCAGGCAATCTCCCAATAATCGATACGTGGAAATGTCTTTTCATTCTTCAGACTGGATACCCCTTCGTTTACTGGACAGCCAGTGTCATGCAAAAGTTTACTTAACTGTTCCTTTGTCATCGATTACCTCTCTTTCCTGTGCTGCTGTTTTTAACGTCAGTTCCGTTTCCGGAAAACCATCTTTACTGGTCACATGCGCCGCATTGTACACCTCATGCTGCACACCATCGATCACACAAACGCTTTTGCTGTTGATTCCTTTGTACCTCGGAATACTGATCTTCATTGTCACTTCGATGCTGTCTGCTGACAACTTCGCCCGTGTCGTGTCATATACCGACAATTCCCGGTACCAGATACGCATTCCCGTATTTCTCAGATGTTCCAGTGGATAATCCTCACTGGTATCCTCTTCAATCTGATACAGATCCAATACACCATCTGTATATTCAGGCATAGTTTTCATCTGACGGCACCTCCGTTTCCATCTGCCAGGTCAGGATCACGCTTGCATAGTTCTCCATAAACTCATTAACCCGGTGGTGATATGCATAATACATATAATTTTTTAATAACATCCGATATACCAGATCTTTTGTGATGCTGCAGCCGGGATTTAATCCCCCGACTGCGCACTCACCCTCTTTTGCAAGATTATTTAACTGGTCATCAGAATAATATGGCGGGATCTGGAACTCTTCCCGCATATCTGCCACAAGTTCCATCAGTTCTGTTTCTGTCATAGTCCCGCCTTTCTACTACTGCGCCTGCTGCACGATTGTTGCCTGTGTAACCGGAAGTACATACTCTTCCAGTTTGGTTACATCGAATACTACAGCCACGTTATCATCTACTGCACGGCCGTTTGCATAGCAAGTAGCAATGATCAGGTCGGCATTCTCCATGGCCTTTGTCTGATCATATTCATTCACGCGTACACCAGTAGCGCCCATGGTGTAATGTCCTTCGATTGTAAAGGCTGCTTTTCCCTGCGGACAATTTGCATCCACGATTTTCTCGATCTCGATGAAGGATTTATTGACATATCCTCCAGTCAAAGCCTCACCGTACATACACGGATCTACATATTCTGCCTCATCTGCCGGATTGCAGATCAGATACAGCTTAGGAACCACACGTTTTCCGTTGTTTGTAAGTGTTTTTCTTACCGGTGCCAGTCCTTTCGGGCTGAATTTTGTGATATTAGTTACCACTGTTTTGGCTTTCTGTGTACCATCATTGTTTGTAGCTCCAATCTGGCGGAAGATACCGATTGGTCCTGTTTTTCCATCTCCATCGAGATATCCTTTTACCAGTCCGTCCTGCATTGCTTCTGACAGGATTACCATAAAATAACGATCCACGAATTCCAGAGACAATTCACGTATTGCTTTCGGAATTACCAGATATGCAGACAGCATATGCAGTTCAATATTCAGTGCGGAAATCTCTGCAGACAGTTCACCTTTGATATCGTCTGTTAAGGCTCCCCATACCGCTACACCGGAATGAGATGCCACGATCCATTTCTTTACATTGGCCGGAGCCATATTTACCAGTTTCAAAATCGGTGATGCGGTTTTTACATCATCCAGTGTACGATCAATGATCTCTGTCGGGATGATATCGATCTGATTTGCGGTCAGCGACTGCTTGATATCCTTGAATCCCTCATAGAATTTCTTTTCCTCCTGTGACAGAGTTCTAAGTCCAAGCTGCTTTTTAAACTCAGCATCATGACTTGCTCTCTCCGCTTCCGCAACCACCTGATTGATCAGATGCGCATGAGTTGCCTCCTGAATCATTTCGATTGACTGCATGATTGCTTCTGCTTTCTGATCTACCGGAGCATCATTTAAAAGCTGTCGCACTTTATCTTTCACTTCCTGACTTAAATCTTCAATTCTCATCCTTGTCCTCCTTAATCAAAAAATGCACCCCAACTGGTGCTTTTCTTTTCTTTCTGCTGCCATTTTTCCTGCATCAACGGCATTAATTTTTCTACTACTTTTCCTGCAATCTCATCTGTATCGATCTTTCTCCCCTTCTCTGCTCCCGCTATTTGCGCCGGCGCAATTTCCGGTTTCAGTAATGTTTCCCGTATATTCCCAAACACGGACTGACTTACACCACGTTCATCCTCTATTTCTGTTTTGGTAGCGAATCCGTATTCTACCGCTTCCTTGGCTGTAATCCAGGTTTCATTGTTCATAAGTTCTTTGATCTCATCCTCTGAAATTGTTGCCTTGCTCTTGTACGCATTCACAGATGCCTGGGTGATCTTTTCCAGATCATCCGCCTGTTTTCTGAGTGCATTGGAATCTCCCTGTACAAATGTCCATGCGTTATGGATCATCAGTAGCGATGCCTCTTTGATGATTCTCTCATCTCCGGCCATGAACACCACAGATGCCGCAGAACACGCAAAACCGTCACAGATTGTAGTGACTTTCATTTTGCTGTCTTTCAACGCATTGTAAATGGCCAGACCTTCTTTGACTTCCCCGCCGTAGCTGTTGATATGGACCTTGATATGTTCAACATCCATGTCCTGAAGCTGTTTCACCAGTCCATATGCCGAAACACCATCTTCATACCACGGATAGGATGTAATATCACCAAAAATATACAGTTCTGCACTCTTATCTGCATCATTCGTTTCCAGCATGTAATATCTTTTCATCCTACTCTCCTTTCTTCGTTTTACTGTTTAACGGACAGCTCCGAGATATGGGATCACCGCCTTTCTGCTAATCAGCATCCGGATCTTTTGGTTCTTCACTTACTTTTCCCTCCTCTCCGTAATTTTTTGTCAGTGCTCTGGCCTGACTGAATTCTGTATTTAAAAGTGGATAGCCTACCATTCCCCGGATTTCATCGTAAGAGAATCCGATTCCGCGCAGTTTATCCAGATTTACAGCACTATCTACTACATCCACATGTTTGAACCGTGCCAGCCACACGAGGACACGTTCATTTTTACTGCAGTAATCATCCATTCCCACCATATAAGCTGTCAGTGTATCATTGATCACCTCTGCCACCGGTCCAACCGCATATGTGATAAATTCATTTGTTGCATCGGATTTCTCCGTGATATTGCCATTAAACACTGCTTCCGGAATATCAAAAGCGTTGGCCACCTCATTATTGATGGTCAACGCTACCTTTGCCAGTTCTTCAGCCTTTGCATTGGACTGGATCTGCAGATTCTCCAGTGAAACCCCATTTTGCTCTGTCAGTACGGACAATTCATCGGATTCCAGTAAAGTTTTAATTTTTGCAACATACTGCTCTTTGGTTGTTTTTCTGATAGATCCGTCTGCATTCCTTTCTGCAAATACACCATTCGAATCCATTTTCAATTTGAACTTCGGCTGACTGGAAATCCGTATCATGGAATTTATTGCATCTAGTGTTTTGTCGTATTGAATAACCACATTCTGCAGTAGCAGCCGGATTTTTGCATTGTCGTACCGCAAATGAATTACCTGCGATGACAGAAATGTTTTGTATAGCGAATACTGCTTTCCCGCACAGTTCAACGTAATATTTGTGTATAACCGTTCAATCAGTACGCTGTCTGATGTCTGCCAGGCTGACGCACGATAAAATTTTCCATTCAACGGGATAATTACCGCTTCCTGTTCCGTAAGTAAATGTCTTACCACTTCTTTCCAGAATACCGTGCCACACTCATGATCATTCGGCTGGACATTCAACCGGTACTCCCATTTTCGTTTTTCTGAACTGTCTGTCTGAATCAGAATGTCTGATTTCGCAATGGCTTTTGCAATCATGGAAACTGCCTTTTCAATCGCCAGCTTCGATAAGTTCAGCTTCGCCACATCGATCATGATCACATCCAGCAGGGATTGGATTTCTTTCTCTCGGTTTTTAAACAAAAAATCGAACATGTTCTCCTCCTAAACATAAATATATGTGACCTCCAGCTCGTCCTTACAGAACATAGCCACATCAAAAGCCATGAATCCGTCATTTTTTCTGAGCTTCGGCTCTATTTTTCCAAAAGTTTTATTTCCGTATTTGTCCTCGATAACGCATGTGTTATTTGTGTACCAACGCATGATGGCTGATAATCCATAATTAATCATCCCCTGGCTAAATTGTGCCTGTATGAACGGTGCAATGATACCTGTTGCCGACGTTATCTTTCTGATCAACCGGACGATGCCATTCGGATTCTTTTTATCCTCAATCGTAAGTCCTCTTTCTTCAAAGGCCTGTTTAAACAATGTATAACGATAAGTATCCATTGCTATTTTCTTTACCTCATATTCTCCAAATCTACTCATACACCAATCTGCAATCAGATTTACATCTATCACAGGTCCCGGCACAATCTCAAAATCGGCAAATTCCTGCTGCCCTGCATTTTTCAGCGGAAATTTAATGGAATCTAAAAAAGGTGAATCAGCACATATCCATGTATGCTGTCGCCAAATATATTCCCCATCATCCGTTTTGGTCAGAATTCCTGCGGATGCAAAATCTCTTACGTCCGCATAATCAAGGCCGATCACTGCCGGCTGCCACCGGGTATCTGGCGTTTTCCTTGGAACTTTTCGTTCCAGTTCCTCCATGGTTGTTCCTTCGTAACAGGCGCGCAGCACATTCTGCCAGGTCGTGACCGTTTCCTCTTCCTTTCTGGCGGACCGGTTCATTCGCTTTGTGATAAACTCCGGACGTTTGGATGGAATCTTTTTCATTTCCAGATAATCATGCATGATCCTGTCGGCCAGAATCGGCATATACTCCATAGATGGGTTGGCTTTATGCCACGCTTCCGGATCATCCACCTCTTTCATGTCATCGATCTCACAGATAAACGGAAAGTATCCCAACGGATTCTCACCTGTTTCCAAAATTTCCGTGCACATCGCTGATATTTCATCCAATGGTCCGTCTCTAACATAGCCATCTGTCGTGATGATAAATTCCCTGGAATGTTTAACCTTACCAAATGATGACTCAAATACGTTGATCTGATCGTAATTCTCGTAAGCATGGATCTCATTGAGCACCAAACATCCGGTTCTTTTTCCATCCTTTGTCTTGGCATTCGATGTGTTATATTTCATCTCTGATCCGGTCACAAGATTACTGATCAGCTCTTTGGTCACAGAAAACTTTCCCTTGAATTTCGGATTATCATGCAGCATGTCATACGCTACTTTGAACGTATCTTTTACCTGGTCCTCAGAATTGGCCACAATCTCCACATGATAATTTTTTACCCCATAAAGAGGTGTCTGCAGGAAATTTACCAGCGGTACGATAAATCCATCTTTTCCATTTCCTCTGCCCTCTTTGATGAAAAACGTAGGAAAAATTGGAATATCGTCTTTGTACATGAATACAAAAGCGTAAATAAATTTCTGGAACGGAAACAGATCATAATAATTGATCCGGCAATATTCCAAGCATAATTTATATGTTTTTTCATCAAAAAAAACATCGTCCCGCTTCAATAACGGTTTTACGATGTTCCTGATCAGAAGCTTCCGCTTCTTGTTTATCCATTTTGGATGTTCTCTGGCATATTTGAGATAATCATCAATTTCCTTACAGGTAACCATCAGACGGATTCTCCTGCTCCGGAACTGGTTCCTTCAGCTTCAGATCCGACAGGATCTTCAGCATCGTTGCGGTAGTTTTCTGCAGATTGACCACAGATTCGTTTGCTTTCTCCACATGTACTCCGTTTCCATTGATGGTCTCATAGCGCAATCCTTTTTTCCTGATATCAGCAATTAATTTTTTTTTCAAAGACCAGTAATACACATAGTCATTGACCATGTCCATATAAAAATCAGCATTCATTCCCCGAAGCTCCAACTGCTTCACCAAAGAGTTTCGCATCTCCTTCTGTGTCAATCTTCCACCTCCTTTTTCACTCAAATCATGCCATTTTTTAATATTTTTTATGGCTTTTTTAGCACTTTTTACAGGCTTTTTTCACTGTCTGAAAATTTTTCTTTCTTATAGCAAATTCTGAAAAAACATACCCCTGCCCTTTTCACGCGAGATTTGATTTTTTCTCCAGAGTCGTGGCCACTTCCCCGTTCGCCAAGCAAAAAAATTTGCAGAGAATTGACCGGGGGGTATATAACAAATACGGGCAGCTGTGGACTCGAACCACTCATGTCTACGCTTGCACGTAGTGCTTGACCATCTATGCTATGCCTGCCCGCTTGTAGCTACCATCTTTCCTTGCTTGCAAGCTTACGCTTTCGTTTAAACTTTTTCGGTGCACGTCCATGCCGCAGGTTATGACACGGAATACACAGACTAACCAGATTGTCATCTTCCAAGGACAGTTCCGGATGTTCTTTCAATTCCTGGATATGGTGGACTTCCTCCGCTCTGCGAATCATCCGGTCTTTTCCGTTCAATGCCTCTCCTGCTGCCACGGCATCATTTAACCGCTTCCTGCAGTCTTGGCATTCATAATGATCTCTGGTCAATATCTGCAACCGCTTATGTTTCCAGGCTGCCGAATCGTAAAAATGTTTTGCTTCTCTATCTGTCATTTTTCCATATAGCAAAAGCACCTGGGATTTCTCCCAAGTGCCTGCTTCTACTCATTATTTACTTCGTCAATAAATTCCTTCATCATCTTCGTGAGCTGTCCTGCGGCGCTCACTCCCGCCTTTTTACATGCGGCGCTGTATTCCTCTACAACGTCTTTTTTCAGCTTGTAGCTTTTTGACACCCAGCCAGTTTTCTGCTCGTACTTTCTGGTCGCCACTGTCTGTGGTTTTGGATTTCCTACCGGCATCTTTTATCCTCTCTTTCTTGTAAAACAAATGATTAACTTTACAATCCCGATCACGATAAAAAATACACCTAAAAATTCTAATGCTTTCATTTACTTAGATGAGCAATTGTGTTATATTAGTTGTATGAGAAGGGCTTGCGCCCCTCCCATTAGTTTTGTAAATTGTCCTTAGAGCAATTTACTGAGCAGCAGCAGGATGATTCCTACTGCTAAGTCCGTAAGTGCACCGACCAGCCAAGTCTTGAATGCGCTTTCGGACTTTTCTTTTTTTATCTTTCGGTTTCGATTGCTCATCTTTCTTTCACCTCCTTACAAGTATATAATATCATATCGTGCACCATATGTCAATAGTTTTTTCATAAAAATATAACAGGCAACAAGAAAAACCTGCTGCCTGATTGCTTTTTCATATATCTTCTTTTCACATCATAATCATAACACAGAAAGTACCGCACAAAACGCACACTTTAATGTTTTTTTATATATCTTTCTATCATCATTCGGCATCCGCTTTCTGTATATCCACTTCCCATCTGTTCAGCAGTTTTTTTCCAGCTCATCTTATCGATGTACTTAAACGTCGCTGCTCGCCTGCATTCGCTATCATCCATGGAAAATATGTACGTTTCCACTACATCAATCATATTTTCCAGTTTTTTTCTCAGATTCTCGAGTTTCAGCTTTCTTGCTAACAGCAAACTTTTCTGTCTGTTATACTCCGTTGTCGGAAGTCCCTCGATTTTGAAATGCTGTATCCCTCCATAACCGCCGGATACCGAATCTGTCACAGTTCCCGCTTTTTCCATTCGCTCTATTTTTGCTTGCGTTTCCCGGATCCGACGGTCTGTTTCGACAATCTCTTTCAAAACGCTGTCGTACTGCTTCAGAATATTCTTTTCCAACCGCATCGCCTCCTCTCACTATCCGCGTTCCTATCCTCTGATCAGAATCTTTTCATACATCTCTACAAGATCCTGCAGGCGTTCCTCCTCTCGTTTCGTTGGTCCCAGTGCTTCAATCACCTGCTTTACTTCCACAATCTCATCGATAATGCTTGCTGCCTGATGAAAACGCTTCGCCATGTCTGCCAGCCATGCTATTTCTTCTTGCATTTTCTAGCCCTCCTTCCCCTGTTCAGCCAGCAACCTGCTAATCAACATATCGATCATTTCAAAGAAATCATGTTTGCACTCATTGCAGTTACTGCCTCTCCCGCAACAGAATTCTTCACACCGTCTATAATACTTTTCCCATCCGTCAGTCTTCAGGATGTGCTCTGTTCTTTTAATGACATATTCCAGATTGGATGCATCCGGCTGGGCGTTGAGCAACGGAAGGATGTCTTTTTGAATCTCCATCGTGCTCCGTGGTGTTCGGATACGTTCCGCAATCTGTTCCTTTAATCTGTCTGCATCAATTAATCTCATGTGCGTCACTCCAATCTAATTTCTGCCCGCAATACGGGCAATATGCGCAATCGCATTCTCGTAATGGTGTTGTTTTGCATACCGGGCAGTCGCCTATCATTGTTCCGATCGCCACGTTGTATGCGATAGGAATCACTTTCTTTGCTGTCTGCTTAGAATCCCCATCCACAAACCGCTGGATCTCCGCTACTTCCTGTTGCAGCTGCTCATCAGTCTTTTTCATTTTCTGCCACCGCCTTTCCATATCGATTTACTCTCTGCTTCAGCCATTCGTATACCTTCTCCTGCTGCCCCAGATCCATTTCCTTTTTACACTGGATTCTGTACTCGTTTTTTGTACTCGGAATCTTTTGCAGGCTCTCGCTCGTCCGTTTCTTATTTCCGATGGTCTGAGTATCCTGCATATTCCTTTCTTCCCTCCTCTCGGCCCTTTTCTGATTTCTTTATAGTTTTCACATTCTTCACAATGTCGTTTCTTCTCGTCTATATCCTGCCTTGTTAGCCTCGCATACTCATTCATGATTTTCTGCAATGTACAATTCTCACACACTTTATTACATCCGTTCTCACATGGCATATCTACATAGTCAACTTCCTCAGTTCCTCCACTCGTCACCGGATTTGTAAACGTGCAATACTCTCTTGGTACATACATATCTCCGTAAACTCTTATCATCTTTATCATCTTGCGTCCTCCATCGGTTTTCCGAACCGGTCAACTTTTTCACTTAACCAGTCGTGGATCCGTACCTCTGTTTCGGTATCTATCTTCTCCAGATGATGCTTTTCAAGCTCTCCGGCAAGATAATGTGCCAGCTCTAGAACCGTCAGATTGCTCATGTACTCTCTTCGCGTTTCGTACATTTCATCGACTACTTCTATCTCTGGTATCTCTTCCTCTACCGGCTCATTTTCATCGTCGTTTTCCTCCGGAGCAGATGATTCTAAGCATTCATTTTCTTGGATTTCTAGCTCTTTTTGCGCCGGCGCAATTTCCTCTCTCTGGCTCTCCTCTCCTGCCGGTTCAATGCTCTCATCTGTATCCTCTTCATAATCTCCGGAGCCTGTTTCTTCTCCTTCGGTGTCATCTTCCTGATGTTCTGTTTCGCTGTCTGTTCCATAGCCACCTGTCCCTTCCTCGCCTTGTTGGCTTTCTTCTGCTTCCTGTTCTGTATTTTCATTAATTGGCTCTGGATGTTCTTCTGGAACATCCTCTTTTTCCGGTTGTTCAACAACGTCCTGTTCTTCTGGTCCGCCAAAATAGTTCCGCCATGTATCAGTTCCTGCTGCCGATGCTCCGAAGATATCCATCGTCATTTGATAGAATTCTTCCCAATTCATGTCCTTTGGCGTATCTCCAAATTTTTTGAATGTTACACGATTTTCGTACATCATCAGAAAAAAAAGCCCTTTTTTATATGACCGGTTTCCGCCCGGATTTACAATTTCCTTGAATCGCTCTGCTGTTGGTTTGCCGAACTCTGTTACTTCACTAAACACCGCATTGAGTACGTCCATATGATCCTGATAGAATTTCTCTACCAGCTGCCGAATATCGTCGGCTTCCCCTGCCTCCGGTTCGGTTTTGTTAAACCTTTTCAGCTCTCTGATGTCCTCTCGTGACGTATCCGGTTGGATCATCTGCCTGTCGCTGTCCGGGAGCTTCAGCATTTCTTCTAACTGGCTGCGCCCGAGGTCCGCATATTCCGGCCGGAGCCGTTCAGAGTATCCGTCTATCGAATACTCCCGGTTAATAGCCATGAAACGGCTTGTGGTTGATGGTTCCAGTCCATATTCCGCCTTGGCGAATTCTGCCACGCTTTTATATCCGTCTCTCTCATAGAGTTTCTGATCATCAATCTGGCGGAGAGCGTATCCGATCCGGACGAAGCTCTGCTTAACTCCCAAAAGCTCCTGTTTTAATTTCTGTTTTATCTCGATCCAATCATTCAAAGTCATCTGCACATATTCCATAATTGCCTCCTACATCCAAATTATTGTTTCTTCGTACTCAAAATCTTTCCAAGCCCTGTATGATCTATTGCACACGCAGCTAATAGCATAGTCTTCCAGCTCGTTTTCTTTTTTAAGCCAAGCACAATGATTTCTACAGTGCTCCTTAACCTGTTCTAAAAGTTCTATCTCCCCAGCGGCCTTTATCTCTTCTTTTGCTTCTTCTCTCCAAATCTCCGGGAGAAACTCTCCCAACGGTGTTACATAGCGTTCTATATATTTGGTGATTGCTTTTGTATCTGCTATTAATCTGTACAACCCGGCTTTTGCTATGTATTCGAAATATGGTCTTGCCCGGAATGATGTAATAAATTTGTTGACGTTAAATTTCGTTCCGCTATTGGCCAGTGCGTCAATTCCGCTCCGTTCCAGATTTCCACATGGCAAGACTTCCTTCAGATTGTCAGGATACAGATACGATGGTACAAACCTTTTGTTCTGCTGATTTCTGTCCCAGAAATCCTGTTCGAACTCATCTGCCTCTATTCGGGTTCCGTACCAGACTTTTCCCCAATCTTTGCCTTTAGGGATAATTGCCCGGATTTCCTCAAACATCTGGATTTCTTTTTTCCCTGCGCTCCATCTGCAGATTGTTTTAAACTGACGTTCTACCCACTTTTCTCCATACTGCTGCAATAGGATAACTGGTGCCTTTCTTACTTTCTCCTGTTGTCTGCTATTTGCCGTTACTAGCTGACCGCATTTCGGGCAGCTTGTCTTTTCTCCGTGTTTCCATCCTTTCTTTTTCCAACTGCTGCATCCACAGGCTGTGCAACTGTATGTAGTTCTCTTTCCAACTTTTTTGATAAAAAGTATGTGCCCCGGAAAAATCTTCTGATCCAACCAATCCTCTACTTTATCCGGTACGCATGGAATTTCTGCCATCATATCATTAATCCGGTCCACTTTCCGCTCCATTGCTTTTTGCCTGTTCGCTTCATTTATTTCGTCCTCATAAACACCTATTCTCCATGTATCCAGGAAATCCAACGCTCTCTGTTTATCCTCGATGGATTCCCATGCGATACAATCGTCAAGATCGCAATAGTAGCTTTTTACCGGTTCCTTTCCCATACACACTCTGGCTGCATTGTTCAGTTTGCAGATGCGCCATGTTCCATTGATCCAAGCATTATAACCATCTTCGTTTGCGAAATACCTGCCTTTCAAAACTCCTTTATGAAACAGGCTGATTTCTATCGCCTGCTCTCCTTTTACTTCCAGAATCTGACTTACAGCGGTTATTTTGCCCCTTTCCGTATTCCCCGATGTACCACATGGTTCACATTTTAAGAATTTTGCCGCTCTCACTTCTTCTCGCCTCCCATGTAGTAATCCGTGATGATCTGCTTCGCTCTGGCCATCCCAGGAATTCCTAAAGTGACCTTACCGGCAGATACGCCTGCTGCCTTTATGATTCCCTTATCGATAGGCTGCTGATTTTTAAACGACCACATCAGGAGTGCTGCGATACACCCTTTCAGTGATTTTCCTTTCTTCCGGACATTGAACGCCAGTAGCTCATTTTCCATGCACTGGCCACGCAAATACTCTACCCAGTCCTTCATGATCTCTTTTGGCTTCAAATCTGCTACTTCAACATCAATCTTTCCCAGTGCCGCCGTCATGGCATCGCACAGTACCGGAATATCGCCAGACAGATACATCTCCACGTATTCTTTATCGATGCCATTCTCTTTGGCCATAGTTTTGATCGATGCTGTATCGCCCTCATTGAACAGATTTTCTGCAAGTTCATTTATTTCTCCAAACGTATCCATCTCTCCGAACTTATCAAACATTGTTTAGCTCCTCTCTGCCATTCTGGCGTGCTTCTTTGTTTTCCACCCAGCTGATCAGGGCTTCTGTTGCCACACGATAGCACTGCGTCTCCGATTCATTCTCTACTTTGATGATCATTCGTTTCTTGATGCCGCTGCCCTGCCAGATACGGATCCAGCAATCATCAAAAATGGATGCATGTGCTGACATTTTCAGTCCATATTTTCGGCACACCGCATCATATTCCTCATAGAATCGTTGTAACGCCTGTCTGCGTTCAGCTTCGTTTTCCACGTCATATTCCATCTGTCTATATCTCCTGCCCTTATCTTCTTACCAGTTCGCCGCTTTTAGCCATGTGTGCCAGCTCATTCATTGAAAATGATTCCACATAGCTTGTGTGATCACCGAACATATTCACAAAATGCAGCCGGAATCTGATGAACCTTTCATGCTCCGGGATATGCTCCACTACGGCATTTATCCACTTTTTATCCTTTAACTCTAAGGCTCCTGTTTTATAAATTCTGTATCTCTGCCCTCTTTGTGTTCTTTAGTGCTCTCCTGCTGCCATTTACCGGTAATCTCTTCATGCATCCAGTTCCGACCAAACTCCTGCATGTAGCGTTCATGTGAATACTTACGTTCAAACGCCTGCTGCCCGATCTGGCACAGAAAGATCCGGACGTTTCGGTTTGTATGCACCGCATCCGGTCCATATTCATGATGCGCTACGCATAGATATACCCACAGACCGTAATGCTCTGATTTCTTACGATTTGCGGTTCCAAACATGATATGGTGTCTGTGCAATCCTGTAGATGGCAATTCTCCGTAATATCCCTGTTCACCAGCCAGATATCTGCAGATATAGCACTCTTTTTCCCTCTGTACGATGCTTTTACTCATTAGCTAAACGGTAGCTCCTCTTCCAGTCCGTCCGGGATTTCCATGAAGCCATCCTCTCTTGTCATCGGTGCCGGATTCTGCTGCGCGATCTGTCCTGCTGTCTTGCTTTCGGCAAACTCCTACTCTTCCACGACGACATCTGTGGTGTAAACTTTCTGTCCGTCACGGTTGGTATAGCTTCCGGTCTGGATACGGCCTGTGAGGACAATCTTGGTTCCTTTACGCAGATATTTTTCTGCAAACTCTGCCTGGCGGCCAAATGCTACACAGCTGATAAAGTCAGCCTTTTGTTCCCCATCGCGGTTAAATCTCCTGTTTACTGCCAGTGAATAACGTGCAGTACAGGTCTGCTCCTGCGCAGAGTTCGGCTGTGTATACCGGATGTCCGGATCTCTGGTCAACCTCCCCATTAGAATGACTTTATTCATGTTTCATTTTCTCCTTTCAAATGCTCACAAATGGTGATTTTTATCTTACGGACAGGCTTTTACTGTCCTTTAAGTTCTTTGTACTGTCCTATCTCAAGATCTGCATTTTTCATTTCATTTTGCATCCAGGCAGTATACGGACTTTTGCATGTATATTTCACTTGCAGGTTGTGGATTTTCGTCTGCTGCTCAATCTGTTCCCACAAATCCCTGTTCTTAATCTCTTTTCCATCAGATCTTGTCCATCCGTCTGTTTTCCATTCCTGCAGCCATCCAAGCATCAAGGCAGACTCCAGGTAATGCAGGTCTGTATAGATTGTCACGCAGCATCCTGGTTTTAGATGCCTCAGTGCCCGGATCACCGCCGACAAGACCAGACGGTTTCCGGAAGCTTCCATGCATCCAATTTCTGACTTGGTGTAAGTATTACCTGCAGGCGAAATGTATTCCAGTACATAACAAAAGCTGGCCTTCCCGGGCTTAATCCTTTTACCGGATACGTCTATGTACAAAGAGACTTCCATCATTCTCGCTTCACTCCTCTTCTTACTTTTTCCGGTATCAACCTAATCATGGTATATCTACGGTATTTGTATCCTGTAACCGGATTGATGCCTTCATGGATCCGTGCTATGTAGTAACCTTTTTTCGGCTTCGGCTCAGCTTTCCATCTATGCAGCTTGTCCACCTTCGGCTCTGGTAGCGGCATGTTCCGGCTAGTGTTGTAGTTTGCTTCTGCTATTCTTGGTTTTCCACGTGTGCCATCTATCTTTTTTTCGGTAGTGTGCTCATCTTTCGTCATGTAGTTGGCTAACTTTGTGAAATCCTCATCATAGTTTTTGCTATGTTTGATTTCTATGGACCAGGTGCCACCCTTCGTCCATGCTTTCTGTATGATGCTGACCGTATCCCCGATCTCATTGATCACCAGATGGATATGCCAAGCTCCCTTTGTTCCTTTTTCGATGTTTCGGATCCAGAACACCTCATAGCCACGTTTCTTGTATTCACGTCGCACGTACCGCATTGCCTTCTGGAAATCTTTCAGTGCATCCTGCATGGTCGGTGGTCTATTTTCTACCTCATAGGTCCATGTGGCCAAAATATCTCCCCTCTTGAAATATGCCAGCATCTTCTGCCTGCACCGCTTCGCTTTATTCTGTGCATTGACTATGCGAATCTGTTCCTGTGTCGGCTTGACTCTCTTCTGCCGTTTCTCGCCGGGTGCCCCATACCTGCCATCATGGAACTCTTCCACATCGATTATGTCTCCCTTCCGGAAGTTGTATTTTTTTCTCCTGATCATAGCTGTTTGTCCCAACTTTAATATCTTTATCGAGTCTGAATACCGGCTTTAAACCGGTTGTAACTCTGAAATATTCCGAAAAAAGGTTTTTTAATGTCCGGACAGGATTTCCCTGGCCGGACTATATGATTCCACCGCCCTGCAGTCGGACGTTTGTATGTATTTATAATCAAGTAAGAAGGTGTCTACTGCAGCTAACGTATCAATAATTATTTGAGAGTTTTTGGTTTTAAACATCCGACTGCAGGACGGTGGAATATTCATTTTTTTATCATCAACACATAGTGGAATAGAACCCCATCTGTCGAAAAGTCACATTACCATGGGTTACTGTGCGCCAATAGCACGACCTTCCGCACTCGATTCGCACCGAAAGATGCAGCGCCGCTGCTATCACCTCAATTCCTTTGCTTATGTCTACATGTTCATATATGTACAGCTGTCCTTTTCCTGTAAATCCGCTGATCCGCTCCATTCCATCAGCGATCCGGTTGCACTGCTCTTCGATGTACTTTAACTTTGCTTTTTCCATTTACTTTTCATCTCCCATCTGGTATACTCCAGACATAGGTTTTATACCTATGTCATTGGTTTAGAGCGTGTACTTTCTCAGGGTCTCACGCTCTTTTAATTTGTTCAGAATAATTCCTGCACCGGCAATCGCCAGCCCAATAACTGTGATCTTCACCGCCAGAATGAATCCGGCTTGTCCCTCACTAGACAGCCCCATCATTCCGATGGAGGCTATTCCAAGTCCTGTGGCACACAGTCCGAATGCAATCTTATTTTTCATCTTCTGTATCCTCCAGATTAATTTCTTCTACTACCGAAATCATCATTAATCCAAGCACCGCAACGCCTCCGGCCAACATCACCAGGATTGCATTTATTACCGTGTGTGGTCTGCCAAAATACAGGAATACAAACACGGCTGCTGCCACTATCGATATGATGATTCCGGCAATTTTAAGTTTGTTCATGGTTCTCACCCTCCCTCCAATGTTTTCATCAGCTGCCGGCGATAGATAATAAACGAATCTTTCTTCCCGCCTTTTTGCTTCGGAACGCAGATTCCGAATTTCCACACACCTGCCCGAATGTGCTGTCTCACCTTTTCCGGTGAACATCCGAGCAGACGTGCCGCTTCTGATGCACTCATGATTTCATGAGGTTCCATGTATCTCACCTCTTTCTAATTGCTTTTTTCGTTATCATCTCCTATAATCTGTGTACAGACTCCTGACAGAGCTGAATATCAAATAAAGGAGTGTTTTTATGAATACAAATGAAATTTTATTAAGCCAAGAATCCTATGAATTGCTTAAATACATAATGTCTCACCCTCAATTTTCTATTGTAGAAAACACGTCTTTTTCAGAGGATTGTTTAAAACAACTACGTGACTATAAACTTGTGCAGAGTGTTGTAACTACCTATAATGAATTGTTCAATCTTGTAGGAGAACACTTTTCTATTACTGAACTTGGCAAAGGCTATCTTTACGGGAAACAAAGCAATGACAACTTTCAACAATCCGTAAAATCTATTGCTGATTCTGCTGTAAAAACCGCTAACAAAGCAGATGTCAAGGGTTGGATCTCTGTTTTCATCTCACTTGCCGCTTTTATTTGGAGTATTGTCAGCTCATTTACCTTACAATAGAGTTGACAATCACAAATACAAACACCAATATCGAAAATACTAATGAGGAATCTGAAACCGTTATCTTTGGCGGTTTCTTTTTCTTATCATTCCTTTTCACCTCACTTTGTTGTAATTGCTTTTTTCGTTGTTATCTCCTATACTGAAATCACAGGGTGTTGCAGCACCCAAGTTTCACAGAAAGGAGATTTTATATGGAAATAGACCTTACTTGGACAATCACTGCCATTATTGCGGTTTCATCTTTTGCATCTTCTGTTGCTGTCGCACTTATCAATAACAAACAACAGCAAAAAATGCATCAGATGGATTTAGATTATGATAAATCTGTTGCTGAATTACGTGTAAAGCAGGAAATCTTTCATTTACAAAGTGACAAAAACTACGTTGATAAAAAAGCTGCGTATATGTGCTTTATTGAAAAAGCTGGTCACTTTACATGTGCCCCCTTTGACTTACAAAATTACGCTGATTTACTTTCAGCTAGCAGCAATGTTATTCTCTTTTGCACAGATGAAACCCATCATCTTTTATCTGAATTTATTGCCTATGCAGAAGAACTCACTACATGCTGTGAACTTTCGAAAGATGAATTAAAAATTTATCACCATAACCTATCCGAACTGTCGCTAGCTTTTCGAAAAGAGTTGGGAAATTTACTATTTCCCGATTAAACTAAATATCGTAAAAGCTACTGCTATAAACGAGAACCACACAAACCATACTTTTGGGCGTGGTTCTATTTTTTTAATAATTGCATTTGAAATCACCCATAAAATCCAAATTCCTATAATTCCTATGATTTTATAAGTTGGCACTTTTCTCACTCCTCTCTGCTGGATCACTGATCAGCTCATCTACTGTAAGAAATATTCGATTGAAACATCGAAATAATCCGCAAGAATTTTGATTTTATCTACCTTTGGAACGTAATTTCCGTTTTTCCAATTAGAGAGTGTTGCAGTTGAAATACCTGTCTCCTGTGCAACCTGATATGCCGTTTTGTTGGTTTTATCTAATAAAGCCTGCAATTTTTCGTACACTTTTTCACCTCCCGCTCATTAAATAATATTTGACTTTAACTAAGGTTTCTTATATAATCAAATTGTCACCTAAGTTATTTAAGAAACCTTAGTTTTAACTTAGTTATCTAAGCTATGCATGTACTATAGCATAGGTTTCTATGCTAGTCAATACTTTTCGCATAGTTTTCTAAGTTATTTTTAAAAGAAAGAGAAAAACTATGTATGAAATCTTTGAACAATTATTGAAAGAACACGGTGTTACAGCTTATCGTGTTTCAAAAGAAACAGGCGTTACCACGGCAACGCTCACAAGTTGGAAACAAGGAAAATACACTCCAAAACCAGAAAAACTGCAAAAAATAGCTGATTATTTTGGCGTATCTTTATCTTATTTAATGACAGGCAAGAATGAAGCGCCTGATAGTGAATCGCTCAAAATTACTCCTAAAGATGAGCGTGACATTGCTAAGGATTTGGAAAACATCATGGCAAAACTTACTTCTGGTGAAGCTGGTCCAGCAAGCTATAACGGAGAGGAACTAGATCCGGAAGCTGCTGAGCTGTTCCGTGACGAATTGGAAATTGCATTAAAACGATTAAAAATTATAAACAAAGAGAAATACACTCCAAAGAAATACAAAAAGTAGGTGAGTTAGATGAATGATGTAAAAAAGATCGTTGCTTACTATAAAAGGAAAACTGGTACCAGCGATCCGTTCATTCTGGCAGATCGACTAGGCATCTTGTACCAATTATGTGATTTGAATTTTGATGGATGCTATATGTTCCTAAAAAATCATCGATATATATTCATTAATCAGAATTTATCAGAATCTGATATGCGTCTTGTAATGGCTCACGAAGTGGGACATGCTATTTTACATAGAAAACAGAATTGCTACTTTATCCGGAATAAAACTTTTTTCAGCATGAGTAAAATTGAAAATGAAGCCAACACATTTGCAGCAGAGCTTCTTATCCCGGATGAACTCATTTCTGATAATCCAGGGCTGACTGCCGATCAAGTGGCACGGCTTGCAGGATATAACGCAGCGATTATGAAGTTTAAGAAAAACACCACTGGAGGTTCTTTCTTATGAAAACACAAAAAGAACGTCTCTCTGCTGGCTATGACATTACTTTTTCTATAATTGCACTTGTCGCTGTATATTTGGCATTTTACGATATTGCCATCGGATGTACACGTATTCAGCGTAATATAGATGTTATGATTAATATACTCTTCATTATTGATTACGGAGTACGTCTTCTGTTGGCAAAAAATAAAAAGACTTTTTTCAGAAGTAATATTTTAGATTTAATAGCCATTATCCCATTTAATTCACTATTTAAAGTTTTCCGTGTTTTTAAAATCTTTAAAATTTTGCGATTACTAAAAATTGTAAAGGTTACAGCATATTTTGCTCGATTATATAAACATGTAAAACTCTTTTTTGAAATTAATGGGCTGAAATATATGGTTATTGCCACTGTAATCTGTATTATTTTTGGTGGAATCGCAATTCATTTTGCTGAGGGAATGAATATTACCGACGGGCTTTGGTGGAGTTTTGTTACTGCAACCACGGTCGGATACGGTGATATATCTCCAGCAACAATTCCTGGACGAATTGTTGCCACGATACTAATGATTGTAGGGATTGGATTGATTGGCTCTCTTACCAGCACTATCACAGCACTGTTTTTCCAACGAACTAAACAAGATAATCCACACAGTGCCAAAGAAAAAATTATTGCATCTATACAAGAACAATTGAATGATTTTGACTCGTTAACAGACGAAGATTTAAATACCATTTGCTGCACGCTGCAATCGCTACGCAAAAACAATAATTCAAGTAAATAGAAATGGTTCCTGTTGGTGCAAGAACCAACAAATAATTAGTAAAATATCCATAGCTCTGTAAATGACCATTTTCCCGAGATTGGAAAAATGGTTGATATCAAATCTGGTATGAAACTTAACCATATCGGTGAAACCACCGGAATGGTTTGGCGAAATTGATTGGCTACGAGATTTTTATGTTATGTAACTCAAAAACCGGCTCCTGCGTCAACAGGAACCGGCAATAGAATATGTATCCTAAGATAATACTCTGCAATGACAAAAATATTGTATCATCTTCGGAACAGCTTCGCAAGCGGAACACCCGTTCTTTGCTGGCTGTTATTTTTATACCCATTTTTACATACACTGTACAGGAACAAAGGAGTGATACTATGCTTAGAATCGGAATCTATCCGCGAAAATCGGTCTACCGGGACAACAGTGACTCGGTGCAGGTGCAGATCACGGCGTGCAAGGACTACGCCCGGCTGATGTTCAAGGATCAGAAACTGGATTTCAGAATCTACGACAAGGACGAGGGGTTCTCCGGGAAGAATACGCACCGCCCTTCCTTTACCGAACTGATGGCGGATGTCAAGGCGGACGAACTCGATATCATCATCGTCTACAAGCTGGACCGTATCAGCCGAAGCGTCAAGGACTTCTCCGAGATCTATGAGACGCTGCAGCAACACAATGTCTCTTTCCTGTCGGTAAAAGAATCCTTTGACACTTCTACACCGATGGGACGGACCGTTATGTACATCCTCTCGGCATTTGCACAGTTGGAGCGCGAGAACACCGCAGAGCGTGTTGCGGACAATATGGCAAGCCTGGGGGAAGCCGGGAAG
>OGTL01000870.1_pt1 | contig 29553 bp, 39 predicted proteins | sample 1553601 | NCBI WGS metagenome assembly OGTL01 (sample SAMEA2580112, study PRJEB22360) | human gut metagenome | biome: human gut; feature: human-associated habitat; material: faeces | place: Denmark | collected 2008/2010 | reverse complement strand
ATCTGTACAGGAAATTTTTTCATATATAAGAAAATGAGACTTCCTTCTTTTTTAAATTTTGGATTCATCCAGGAGGCAAGCCACTGGGTTTTCGCCCGTATATTTTATAACAAATTCTCCACTGATCCAACTCATTAATTTTTTCTCCTTTTCTTTTAAATTATATTTTCATTTGAAATTACACTACTCTCAAACCCTTGAAAGCATAGTATTTAGTTTTTCTCCTTTCTCTAAATCGTCATTATTTGTTTACATGTTAAATATGAGTGATGGAAGATTTTATAAAAAATACTTGCAGTTCGAACATACTTTCTGTATAATACAAAAGAAGCATAAATTGAATTTGCATGGACGGTTTCTACAACTCTTGGTTTTGTTTGATATATATTTTGTAGAAGCCAAAAAAGAAAAAAGAGTCCCAATCGGACTCTCTTTTTTTACTCTTTTTCGAGTGTCTCATGTAAGAAAATACGATGAGCATAGTTTTTAATATCTTCATGAACACTTTCAATATTACTCTTATCAGAAATATGGTCCGGATCTGTTCGTTTTACAAAATTCAGAATGATTTCCTGAGCTTCGTAATCAGAAATATTTTCTTCAACAGTTAAGAAACGAATTGCATCACAGTTTTTCGAAATTCTTTTCTGCTTTTCTAATTTTGTATTTTCAGAACATCCATAAACCAAGCCATATTTTGTGAATTGAGGATAATCTTTTGCAAAATGATAACCATTACATCCATCATAGATATAGGTATTATAGTAGCTGATAGCATTTTCAATGCCATCAACAATGAACTTTTCTATCAAATCTCTTTTTTGATCTTTTACACAGTCATCTTGCCCATAAATAGGATGCATATCCCAACGAATCTTGCACATCGCTTCTGAGTAAATCTCCAAAGATCGGTCTTCTTCATTTAATGAAAACACATCTTTTAATATCGGATATTTTTTCAAAAGATCCTTCATTTTCATGAGATCGATCGCTGATATTTCATCATTATCCAAAACATGCATTACAAAAGGTTCATCAGAAATGCATTGTAAAACTTCTTCTGGAAATTCTGTCCATTTAGGATATTTAGATGCGTTTTTATCAGCGTTACATAAAGCTCGATTAAGTAGAACATCTTCTGCTTCTATTTCATTATTCCTGTTACGCATAAGCTCAAAGCACACGTATCCGTTTTCTCTATGGAACAGTTTTATAATTTTTCTTCCAAGTTTTGGATCACATTCTTCTTTAGAAAGCACTTTCCACGGATTGATCCAAATAGACTCATGAAGAAAATCCCATTCATATTTAGAACAATCTTCCATACTTGCTGCACCAATAGATTCTCTTTCCTTTAAATGTTCAACTTCTTCTCCTCTTTTTAATCTTAGGAATTCTTCTGCAATATCCAATAAATGCTGATCACATTCACAAAAACCGTCATTGCGGTAAATACATTCCTTGTCACATGTCACCTGAATCTGATTCATAATTTTTTCTCCTTTTTCTTAGATCATAGCTCTTAATTCATTCACGACTTCGTTTAAAATCGATATATCTCCATCAATAATGTAACGAGAATTAATATCGATCCCTCGATTGAAATTTTCTGGAATATCGATTTCTCCTGCCCATTTTTCATTTTCTTTCGAAAACCAATCTTCATAGGTATAATACTGAACTGTATTTGCGATCATAAATACAACTCGATCTTCTCCAAAATCATCAAGAAGCTCTTTTACAGCTTGTTTTAAATTGGTTGTTCTATTCCGATCAAGGATATATTCGATCGCTGTTTTGCATGCCAGATTCCATTGTTTCGAATCAAGATAAAGATCTATACTCAGTTCTTTCCTTGCATCAGCCAATGTTCCTTTGTAAACAGGAAAATACTTCTTATTGTTATTCATAACTTTTCTCCTTTTACAAAGCTTTACCGACAACAACCGACAACATATTTTTTACTTCCTGGAAAGATTGAATTAGAAACAGCAAGAATTTCTGCATCATCTTTTGTTAAAAGATCAAACAAAGTGTTTTTTGCTTCTGGAAATGGCATCCCATGATCCATTAACATCTGACCGGCACAAGCTATTTTCTTTCTTAGAACATAACCTACATGGAAATAAAAATTCTCCACAAAATCTTCAAAAGAAATGTTCGAATTCTGTGTTTCTACATATTTTTCATGCATCTCATTTTTGATTTCAATGATCATATCTTTGAATACTTCTGATTCCTTAACTTCTAAGATATTTTCTTTACTCATAATTTCTCCTTTTTCTCTATATCGTCATCTTTGTTACATTTTAAATATGAAAGATTTTGCAAATGATAAAAAAAGACCAGAGAAATCTCTGATCTTATAATGGCACATAGCAGGCTCTCTGATATAATGGAACATCTTCTCTGCGTTCTTCCTGAGTGATTGGCTTTTTTACACATAACTCTTCATTTGGACAAACGATCTTCTGTTCCCCATTGATTCCTGCAAATCTGCAATTTTTACATGATACATTCATGTTAATTCTCCTTTTTTCTCTATTCTTCATTTTTTTCATACCAAATATGAGAGATGAAAAAGAAGATGATTATTTTTTGTTTGCTTTTAAGTAATTTGCTTCTACTTCTTTCCAATGTTCTACCAGTTCTTTGAATTTATCTTCTACTTCATCTGCATATTCGCATTCAAAAGTGGTATCTTCATCTTTTCCATAGATCGGGCCTCTTGCAAGAGACACTTCTACCTTGCCATGAAACTTCTGATCGGTTGTATAATAATTTACTGATCCATAATAGTCATCATAGAAGAGAGCATTTTTGGCATTTCCATATCTTTCTTTGATCGCTTTTTCCGAATATGGCATTGGCTGAGACATTTCTTTGATCATTCGAAATAAGCTAAGTCCGATAGTAATTCCAACGATCAGCTTTAACGAGCCTTCTGGATATGCTCCTGTGATCAATAAATACATAAAGTAAATTTCAAAGATCAGCATAAAGACTTTCATTGTCTTCATAACTGTTACTTGTGCACTTCGACTCATAAATATGTTAGCAGAGGAGAGAATTACTCCCCTGCTTCTCCTTTCTTAAGATAAAATGATATTTGTAAGAATGTTGCTACAAAAAAGCTGATAATAGCACCAATCGTAAACGCTTTTAAATTATCATAGGTCGCTTGATTATTGATCACTTGAAACAAAATTTTTGAATAATACCCACTAATGAAAATTAAGAACAATATTCTTACTAATTTCATGAAACCATCCTTTCTTATTTTGACGCAATACGTTTTCTTGCAAGATCGATCGGAACAACGATCATAGATAATATGATGATCACTAACCACTGCATTCCATTTAATGGAGCAAGTCCTAATAATCCATATAAAAGCTGTGCAATGATCACTGCACCTGCTAAGATTCCAAAAGCGATCGCAGGGAATAATTTATTTTTTGTGATTCCTTTCAATAAATTAGCTCCTTCAACACGTACACAGAATCCGTTCATTACAGCCATAAAACATAATAAGACAAAACGTGCGGTTAGCTGTTCTGCTTCTCCATGGAACATGGTTGCACATGGAAACATCAAAATAATGTAAGCAAAAATGAAAGATGTTGTTGCCGTTCCAATTCTTAATTTTGACTGTTTATCAAATAATCCGGTTCCTTTTACAAATGGTTTTTCTTTCATGTACTCTTCTTTTTCTGGTTCAGATCCAAAACTTAAGGAGTTTAAAGAATCCATGATGATATTAATGATCAGAATCAGTGCTGATGTCAAAAAGGCTCCTGTACTAAAGAATGGGAATACCAGATTCAGCAGTAACAAGGAAATATTGATCGGTAACTGAAAATCAAGGAACATATTAATGTTATGCATAAATGTTCTTCCTAATTTAATGCCACGAATGATCGATGTAAAGTTATCATCTGTTAAAATGATATCTCCAGCTGCTTTTGCAACATCTGTTCCGGAATTCATAGCAAATCCAACATCTGCTCTTGCTAATGCAGGAGAATCATTGGTTCCGTCTCCAGTCATTGCAACAGACATTCCTGTTTCCTGTGCTAAAGTAACTAATCGAAGCTTTGTACTTGGAGCACATCGTGCGATCACTTTTAGTCTTGGGAGAATATCTTTGATCTTATCATCTTTCATTTCAGAAAATTCCTGATCTGTTAATGCAATATCTCCATCTTCATAAATACCAGCTTCTCTCGCGATCGCAATAGCTGTTTCTAAGGCATCTCCTGTCATTTCAATGACCTGAATACCAGCTTCTTTTGCTGTCTGAACAGCTTCTTTCACGCCTTCTCTTAAAGGATCTCTGACTCCAACAAAACCTTCAAACACCATATCATCTGGTAAAATATCTTTTTCAAGCTGACCATTTTTTCTTGCAAAAGCAACACAGCGAATTGCTTTATGATTGGCTTCTGATAACTGCTGTTGAATTTCTGATCTTCTGATCACATCCAAATCCATGATATCTCCGCCAACTGGATCGATATATTTGGTACAGTGTTCTAAGATTCTTTCTGGAGCTCCTTTATAATAAGAAAAAACAACATCATTTTCTTTGACTGAGACACCAGAAAATTTTAATTTACTGCTAAATGGCTGTCTGGCAATAATTTCTTTCTTCATTGCTTCATCGTAAACTTTCATCTTATCTTTTAATAAAAGAATAGATAACATAGCTCGATCAATGGAATTTCCACCAGTGATATTCCCGTCTTTATCGAAAACAGCCTCATTGTTTAAAACAAGATTTTCCTGAAAGGCATCTCCAGAAATGATCTCTGGAGTCATAATCCCAGTTGTTAATGTTCCAGTTTTATCGGTACAAACAAGATTTAAATATGCCATTTCTGGGATCTTATTTGGATTGACTGCAAGAATATTTGCTTTTTCCATATTCACAACATTCTGCTGAGTTACTAATTTGACGATCATTGGTAATCCTTCTGGAACTGCAGCAACGATGATCGTTAAAGCAACACTTGCTTTTTCAACAATATCTTTAAAGATCATCATCCATTCCTGGTTCTGATATCCACCACCAATGACTTCAATTACAACCATTAATGCAAATGCTACAAATGCAGCAATGGATCCCCAGCGAGTAATGAAATCACTTAATTTATTTAATGCGATCGTTAGTGCTGTTTCTGGAGCTTCTAATGTTTGAGAATCAACCAGCGTTTTTCCATTTACTGTGTCAATTCCAACTGTCGTGACGATCATTTTTCCACTGCCTTCCATCACAGTTGTTCCTGCAAATAAGCAGTTTTCATTGTTATAAGAATCTGATGTGATCTTTTCTGGAATATAACCTTTGATCGGCTTTTTATGGATCTCAATGGTTTCTCCATTGATCGCAGCATTACTAACTGATACTTCGCCATCCACAATATATCCATCTGCGTAAATATCCTGTCCTAATTCGATACAGACAAGATCGCCAACCACGATATCATCTTTATTGATCGTCTGAACCTTTCCATCACGAATAACATTGCAATATTTTAAAGATGATTTTTCCTTTAATTTTCGGTTCGCTTCCTGAACGCCTTTTCCTGTTTTTACTCCAATAACAGTAATGATTCCTAATACAACTGCGATCATAACTGGTTCTGAAAATGCGCCAAATCCAGTGATCGCTAAAAATAACTGGATCAGAGCCATGACCATTAACAAGATGACAATCTTATCAGAAAACAAAGCATCCTTTACAAAATCTAAAGTTGTCTGTAATTCTGGCTCTGGCAATTTATTGGTTCCAAATTTTTCTCTTTGCGACTGCACTTCTGATGAGCACAGTCCCTGTTCTTTTTCCTGTTTCATAAAAATTCCTTCCTAATAATAAGTACAATTTGATGCAATCTCATAATCTACATTGACCTTATGTATCGCATCATCCAATGACAATCCTCGCAGCATCCATTTCAAAACATTATTGTAGCTTGATGGATCATGAATTCCTTTTTCAATGGTCTCTTTCATTTCAGATAGGATCATATCTTCCAGATCTTCTTCTTTTAATCGAGAAAACCGATCGATTCCACCAACCTTCAACTGCATAAAATCTTTAAATTTATGATCTTTTTTTTGATAAAATCTTCGAATAGCAGCAGAACATTCCGGTTTGATTCCACGATCTTTTGCATCATATGTGTCAACTTCCTGGATCTTTTCTTCTTTCTTTCCAAGAACAGCATTGATCGCCAGATCATCTGCTTTTTCATTCCATCGATCTCCAGTATGTGCTTCCACATGATGAAATTGAATATCGATCATTCCTTTGAAAAAATTCATCTGATCACGATATGCCATTGTTTCTTTTTTCTTTGCTCTCCATACTCCGGTTGCCCAATATTCAATTCCTGTGTAATCATAAAAGATATCAATCGAAGAGCATCCATATTCCAAAGCTTTATTCACTGCAAAGAGAGATGCTTCAATTTCTCCAGAAACATTGTTCATAGAAGCATTTTTACATCGTCCACTAAAATATTCTGGTTCTTTTGCATCTTCATAAAAGAACACAACACCATATCCGGCAGTATTGTTCGAGTAACTTCCATCTACATATGCGACAGCATGATTTTTCTTTTCCATGTCTTTTTCTCCTTTCGCTTTATTTTTTCTACATATCAAATATGAGAGATTTTGGAGAAAAAGTTTTTCATATATAAAAAAACGAGCAGATATCAATGTATCTACTCACTTCTTCTTTCTTCTTCATATATAAGAATTTAAAAGCAGATAAGAAATCCCTATCTGTTTTTCTTTCATTTCGGAGACTCGCGGCTTTAGTCATGAGTTAATTGACTAATTCTTGCTTTCAGGATAAAATGCGAGGATCCTCGGTTATTCAATATCCGAGTTGGTTGACTTATTAGATTTATGCCCATTACATTTGGAACACAATACCTGCAGATTCTGTTCAATACTTTTGCCACCTTTTGATACTGGAATAATATGATCGATATGTAATCCAACTTCATCAGGCATATATTTACCACAGATTTTGCAAGTATAATTATCACGTCTCATGATCCGCTCTCTTAATTCTCTGGTCATGAGCTTTCGTTGATTTTTTGAATGATATTGTTTTAATGTACAAGAATGACCTATTCTTCTTAATTTTTGATATCTAGTATTTAAATAATTAAAATTGCAGGAAAAATTTAAGCATTCCGTTTTTACTGTATATGGTAATTTTTTGTAACTGACTTGTTTGTATCGTGTTTGATTACGCGTTGCAGCAAATTGATACATATGTTCATCATCGATGACGTCATTATACTGTTTCATTCGATAGTTTTTTAAGAATGATTTTTGTATTCTTATTTCACATTCGTTTCTCCATTTTTGCACTTTCTGATAATGTTTTTCTATTGCAGAAAAATATCCATTATTTAGATATTGATCGATTAGATCATTCATCTCAGGATTTCTTTTACCGCTTACATCAAAATTATGTACAAAATATGGATATTCAAATGGACATCTCAGAATATATCGAATGATATTTACCACAGTCAGAAGCAAGATAATGGAAACTGCAATAATTAAAATCCTGCTCGAATTCTGCTCGAATAGATGATTGAAATCATTTGTTATCTTATCTATTTCCATGAATTGTTTTCCCTTTCATATTAATTAATGATTACTTTTGTCATTATTACATTTCTGACAAAGCATCTGTAAATTGCTATCAATTGTTCTGCCGCCCTGAGACCATGGAATGATATGATCTCCCTGCATTTCATTATAGGCATATTCCTTATCAATTCCATTCTTTACACAACATGGACATTTATGACCCTGACGTTCATATGCTCTGCGTTTCTGCGCTTCTGGAAATGAACGAATGGAAAGGAATTTTTCATCATGTTTTGTGCGATCAGATAATATGTATGGAATGATACCTGCATTTTTCGTTACATCATCATCCATAAGAAGGCTCTGAACATCAGCTTCAAGCGTATTGCTATTATATTGCTTATTATGATACTTATTATAAAGCAATCCCCATTCTTGCGCATTGGTCATTCCTTTACGTGATTTTGGGAACAGCATCTTCGCCCAGTTGATGACAGTCTGAAAATAAAGCCAAAGATCATTAGCATCTGCATCATGCTGATGAATTGCCATATACATCTGTCCTGATTCCAGATCATCTCTGTCAGCAATCCATGATAATACCTTTTCAAGATAATCCTGTCTGATCGGATTACCTTTGATATATCCATCTGCCATCTGTCCGGCAACACAGTTTCTCTTTGAAAAATAGTTTTTTGCATCAGCAAGCCATGGGCCAGTATACGTTGCATTTAAAAGTTCTTGATTTGTCAATGTTTCGCCTGCAATGTTGATAATTTTAAACCATTCCAATTTTTCTTCTTCTGTTCCTTCACAGATATAAACGGTCAGTTCGTAATCGAGAATCTGGTCACGTTCCGTATCAGTAAGGTTCTGGAAAAACTTATCATTACCATTGATCTTGATAGGAAAGTCTTTGTTGACATACTGAGCAATGGAAATAGTACGCTGCTGTCCATCAAGCACCTCATATGTATCGTTTCCGGTCTTTGACCAGTACATAACATTAAGAGGTCTGCTTTTTCTGATAGAATCAATAACTAAGTCTCTCTGTTTGTCTTTATAAACGAACTCACGCTGATAAGCAGGTCGAATTGTGAGGCGGTCGTCATAGCCAAATACACCACCATCTCCATCATCTTTGTAGTTCTTTGTAAGGTCAGCGATTGTGACCTGAATTGGTGTTATTTTCATAATTAATTAATTCCTTTCTATAATTGTGGCATTATTTCTTTTTCATAATATAATTTAAAATCATTATAATATTGAGGATTAATTCGATATTTACTATTTCTTTGTTGAAATAATGGAACATCTTTATCGTTATAACAACAACGCTCCCATCCAATCCATTCGCCATCATTATACGGTTCAATAAATTCATTATTGAGCATTAAAGGTGATAACCAATCAAAAAAATCTAAAGAACTACACATTGTTTTTTCACAGTATTCTTTAATGATTTTATATTTTAATTCATCATTATTGCTTTCTTTTTTTACTAAATGTTCTGAAAGCATAATTTTAGCTAATTGAATGGTAATATCTTGTATATTATATTTTGAAGCATCAATAAATTGAATATCTGTTAATTTTTTATATTTTTTACAAATATCTGATAAGCTAATTTCATAAGCAATAGGAAGTATTAACTTTCCACCCGTTTCGCTTTGCCTAGAAAGAAGCTCTTTTAATTCTTTTTCAGTCCATTCCCTATTAAAAAAATTTTTAGATACAACTATTACGCCATATTTACAGTTAGATAGCCCTTCGTATATTTTTTGTTTCCAATCATCTCCCCATTCAATAGAATCTTTGTCATAAAATATGGAGATACCAAGTTTATCAAAAGATTTCTTTAATTCTTCAACAAAATTATTTTTATCGGCATCAGCATGTGATAAAAATACGTCATATTTCATAATTAAGCACCTACTTTCCTACGAATAAAAATTCGTTTATAAATACGTTTTCCATTTGCATAACACTGTTTATACCTGCTACCCTGAATATACAATCCGTTAGAAAAGCCGGTCCCTTCAGCCTCATCAGCACCTATAATTTCAAAATCAATCGGATTATATTTATCCATAAATGTAATCGGCACACCCATCACGCCATCATAATCACACGGAATTTCGCTAACTTTATCTACGTTGATAGCATCATAATTATCGTATGTCGGATATTCTTCCGGCGTATATTTCTTCCATAAAATCAGCTTTTCGTGACGTTTTGCAACATCAAGATTTGTAAACCATCCAATATTGCCGAATTTCTTAATACTGCCGTCAGGCTGCAAAAACTCTTTTACATTTGTACAGCCAATCCAGACTTCATCATCTTTGAGTAATGGAAAGAACTCTTTGTATGTAATCGCATTTTTATTTCCGATAATCAAAAACTTCTTCTCATGTTCCATTAACACAGCAACATATTCTCTGAACAAACTAAATGGTGGATTTGTAACCACAATATCACACTCATCAAGCAAGTCCAGACATTCCTGACTTCTAAAATCGCCATTACCTTCCAGTGGTGTCTTTACACCGACGTCAATATCATTGTCATCGCCACCTGTATATTCCATCTTATATGTTGCTTCTTCTCTGTCATAATGAGTAGAGATCAATTTCTTTAAACCAAGCTCTGCAAAGTTTAAGTGAAAATACTTCCAAAATGCAGACCATGTTGGATCATCACAATTGCAAAATACAATCTTATCTTTGAAATGCTTTTTATAATGCATCAGTTCTTTTGCTACGTCAGTTAACTGAGTATAAAATTCATCATTTTTCGCATTTTTCGCTTTGTGTAAATTCGTATTCTTAACCATTTTCTTTTTCTCCTTGTATATTTGTTCTCATTTCAAATATGCAAGATTTGAGAAAAAAAGTTATTCCTATAAAAAATGAGCAGATTACAGCACATCTACTTATCTTTCTATATTTTTCTTATAGTGTTGTTTCTCCATTTGGCAGAATGAATTCAAAATATCCATCGGATGGATTTTGAGATCCCGATCTTATATTTTCAAGATCCATCTCTTCAAAGAGTTGTTTAGCTCTTTCTTTATCTTCTGGCGTCCAATTTTTGACCTCATTTATACATTGCTGCAAAAATTCCAATGATTCTTGCTGATTCATATGATCACTCCTTTTTTCGATTCTTGTCATTTTGATAAAACAATGTTCGAATCAGACTTCGTTTTAGAAGTTCTTTTTCTTCTTTTGGAATATCTATGTATTCTGGGCGTTTTACCACTTCTTTGTGTTTGTATTCCGCATCTACGTTAACAAAAATAATTCCAACATGTTTCGGAACCTGTTCTTTCCATTTTTCTAATGACTGCTGCATATATAAGTCTCTTGATAAGACTAAGTAATTGTAATTTCCATACCATGATTTTGCAGCTTTACTGCGAAAATCATTCATACTAACTTTGATCTCATAGCATCGAAAAATATCTTTTCTTGCATCGTAGCTCATGAAATCTACAAGTTCTTTTTTCTTTTTTGGAAATTGGATCGTTACTTCTGTTGTGCCGTATTCTTTTGCAAGAGATGGATTAGTACCAAAAAGATTTCGATATAGTATACTTTCAATGATGATAGTTTCTGATCGTTTCATTATTTATTTCCTCCACCAATTCTTATAGTTTTGTTTTTTTACTTTCTAATACAAATATGAGGGATTTGATTTTTCCGCTTTTTCACATATAAAAAACAGACAAGATCAATTCCTGTCTGTTTTCCCAAATTATGCTGCAACAACACTTTTCTGATTCATTTCATACCCCTTCCATTCAACATAAGCCATGACAAGTTTATAAACAAACTCATTTCTGCTACCATCCTGGTTACGATATTTTTCAATCAGTTCATTTCCATTCATGCAAAGTCCACCAAAATAATGTTCGGTATTTTCTGCAATCCCAAATTGGCACATGTAATTCCAATAATCTGTAAAAATAGATTTTAAAGGACCGGATGGACCGATTTCTAATGCTTTGATCAACTGAACTGCATAATAATTATCATCTTCTCTTGCATATTGGATCAAAAAATTATCTTTTTGATTTTCATAGTTATTGGAATATTTTAAAAATGTAACTGTCAGGTTCATATAATCCTGAAATAAATGAAATGGTAAACTATTTGTTGCGAATTGAATTGCTGTCATAGCAAAACCTCCTTTTTCTCTCTTCGTCATATGTTTTTATATGATAAATATGAGAGATGGGAAGAAAAATAAAAAAACAGAGAAGAATTGAATCTTCCCTGCTTTGATTTGTAGTTTTGCATTTTGTTTTTTATGACAGATATTTCTTGAACTCTTCTTCCGTCATATTTGCTCGCTTTGATGCTTCCGCAATAGAAAGTAGATTGTCTTTCACAAGATCAACTAAAGTTTTAATAGTTCCTTTGTTATATCCCTTATCAAAACCCTTAGTTTCAGCTCTCTCTGCGATTGATTCTGATAAATTACACATAGTCTCCACTTCCTTTCTAATTTCTGGAGTCCATACATTATATTCCTGATTCAGAATATCTTTCTTTTCTTGGAAAGGAACTTTTTCTGGATCGGCAAACAATGCACACAGGAATCTGTAAAATTTACTTTCATCTGCTTCTGGAATACAATTATCATTGACTCCGATCATGATCAGATTAAAAATATCGATATCTCCCTTCCAATGATGATTTCCAATGATATTATCATTGACCAGATGAATATGGTTCATACAATTTTCTCCGGTATTCATACAGATCCAGATACTGTAGGTCCTCTTGATATCCTGATAGTTCGATTTTGAAAATTCGCGTTCTTTCTGTGAAGCAATCACTCGACAGTTATAAAAGATTGCTCGATTTAGGAGTGGATATGAGGTATTCTCATTTCGCTGAGCCTCCACATTGATGATAATCTTATTTTTCCCATCTTTTGTCAAAATATAAAATATAACATCAAATCGGATCAATCCTTCATACCTTTCTGAATTCTCTGTGTTGAAGCCAACAATCCTTTCTCCATTTACGATCTTTTCTGCATTTGTTAATCCTGGTTCCACAGGAATAACGCTGATATATGGATCGCCTTCGATCAAAGGAATGACATCTTCCGGTTTCATTTCCTTGTATTCATCTACCGTATTAGTCAGAATATGGGATAAAACCTCTTTGTTTCCAAGTATCCTTTTTGCAGCTTCATCGTACTGATTATTACCTTCAGTACTATCCATTGCATTATTTAGATCTTTTCCCATTAACTTTCCCTTCCTTCTATATTATAGTACATTTTTTGTAATGATACAACTAGAAGAAAGTCGTCGATTTAAAATTGCATACAAAATACATATCTAACATCTCCTTTCTCTCAATCGTCATTTAAGTTACATCTTAAATATGAAAGATAGAAGATCTTATAATTATCCATCAGGTTTTTCTGAGTGAATACTATCCAACTGCTTTTTAATTTCGACCAAAGATAAGATTTCTGTCTTATATCTTTTCTTCTCTATTAAATACAGTATCTTTTCATATTCTTTCTCATTCTGACAACGCTCACAGATCAGTTTCTTAAGTCGTTCAGAATACTCCATATGATACCTGTTCTGAAAGATCATTCCTCTCAAAATATTCAGATCAATATGAGGATTTTCTTCTAATACAATATCCAAAACATTACTTTCTTTTGTTTCTTTGTAAAGATCATCATACCATATATTGTTTTTGATATCGTAAACCAAGGAATCTATATTATAAAATACCGTATAAGGCAAATTCTTTAAGTAATCTTCTTCAGAACATTTGATGATATTTTTCTTGTATGCCCATGTGCTTTCAATTCTCCATAGATCAATTGTAAAGTCATCGCAGTTAATTTTATATCCGCCAAAAGAATTCTTTTTGGTATGATATTTTGCACAGATTTCATGAAACTGACCAACTTTTTTTGTGCTGATTACAAGATCAATATCTCTTACATTTTCAATATCACCTGTTTCCAAGAATTCTCTTAGAACTCCACCAATTAGATAAAGTTCTCCAATATTGTATAATTTCATAAATAGTTGATCTGCTATGGGATGATGATTCAAATATTCTTTTAAATTACTTCTTATTGATACTTCCATAAGAACATTCTCATTTTTTATTTAACTTTGCATTCATCGAATTAAGAAAATCTGCAGCTTCTTGCATTGCATTCTTTCCTGTGAAAACTTTTGCGATACCATTGTCTTTACACAAATTTTCAACGGCTTTGAGGTCGTGTACAATGGCATCTCCATCATATAAATTTAAGAAGATTGTTTTTTCTGGACGTTTGTTTGCATCGTCGATCAATTCTGCTATGGAATAGACTCCTTTAATTCCTTTCGTAATGCCATATACAACATAATCAGCAGTTTTTCTTTCATAAACTTCTTTCTGCCGATCTTTTTCATTCCAACCGTGAGTCATTGGATTGTAATAATCACATTTAAGCATTTTCTGAAATTTGTTTCGCCATTTCCATCCAGAACATGTCCCTCCCAAAAATACTTTCATTTCTCTTCCTCCTTTGTGTTCTTCGGTTTCTGGTTATTCATTACACTGACATCAACAAAAGTTCCTGCTTTGTTTTCATAATATAGGTATGCAAGTAAGGTATTAATCGCATTGTAGACCTCTTCTTCTGTTGGATGATGAAAATTCATTGCATGAAGGATGTTCGAGCATTCTTCTTCTGATAAAGTTGACCAATCCATACAATATGCAGGCATATGCAATGGGCCGTCTACATCAACTAACGCAATATTTAACATTTTACTCATGCGCACATTTCTCCTTTTCCTGTTGATTTTTTCTTTTTCTATAAATATGAGAGAATTTTTAAAATTTATTTTTCACATATAAGATTCTCACACTTCAAAGGAAGACCGCATTCATCCCCGTCCAACTTTCATTATGGACGGGGTATTCTGCTTAGATCAATAAAAAAGGACTCATCGTTCCTATAAAAGGAAAAAGATGAATCCCATAACTCCAACACTTAGAAAGCAAAATATGTCTCCACTGCTTTGTATTTCATTTCATTGATCGTCTCCTCGAATAACCTGTATCCTTGGATCTTGTAATAATCAAGAGGATTTTTTCCTAATCCCTGATAACGAGATACTTTTTGCAGATCTTCTACTTTCTGAATATGTTCTGTCCATTCAGAAATGATCGCATATGCCAAACATGATTTTAATCTCTGTGTGATCATACCTTCTTCATTGTCATTCTCAAGTGATCCTTTTAAGAAGTCTTTTAATTTTCTGGCAGCTTTCTTCTGTTCTACATCTTCTTTTGTGATATGAAGATCCTGTAAAGGTAATCTTTTTGCCAACTTGTCATAATCAAACGATTTGCACATCATGTCAATGATCTGATAAAACAGTCCTGCAACAGAAAACTGATTTAAAACTTTTGATTTTGCATCAATCACAGCTTCAAACTGAAGATTGTCGATCTTGTCATAATCAAACAGATTTTTTCGAATTCCATAGTAGTTCTGTTCAATTTTCTTCTGTGTCTTCAACACATGGTTTCGCATGGTCTTATTATTTAATTCTTCTGTTTCATTTTCTAAGATTTTAGAAGAAAGTTCACTGTTTCCATACTGTTTCATAAAATCATCTTCTAAGGAAACGAAGAACATGCTTTCCCCAGGATCTCCCTGTCTTCCAGCTCTACCGCGAAGCTGATCATCAATACGTCTGGCTTCATGCTTTCCACATCCAATTACATATAGGCCACCAAGATCAGCGACTCCATCTCCAAGTAAAATATCAGTTCCACGTCCTGCCATATTCGTTGCGACAGTAATCGCATCAATCTGTCCGGCTTTTGCAATGATCTCAGCTTCTTTTAAATGATTTTTTGCATTTAAAACTTCATGAGCAAGCCCTTCTTTTGTTAATAGATCACTGATTCGTTCAGACATCTGTACGCTTGTTGTACCAATCAAAACTGGTCGGTGCAATTCATGAATTCCTTTGACTCGTTCAATGATCGCATTTTCTTTTGCTTTCTTTGTAGCGTAAATCTGATCATTATGATCAACTCTGATCACAGGTTTGTTTGTAGGAATCTGTTCAACTTTTAAATGATAGATCTCTTTAAATTCTTTCCGATCTTTGTAAACAGTTCCACTCATACCAGCTTTCCTGTCATACAGATTAAAGAGACTCTGATAAGTGATCTTTGCAGCCGTTTTTGTCTGGTCCTGTACCTCAACGCCTTCTTTTGCTTCAATCGCTTCATGCAAACCATCAGAATATCTACGATCCTGTAAGATACGTCCTGTAAACTCATCAACGATCTGGATCGTTCCACGATCGACAATGTAATCCTTATCTTTATGCATCAGTTCTTTTGCTTTGATCGCTGTTACAACATGATGCTGATATTTTACATTTTCCGGGGCAGAATAATTATCAATTCCAAAATATTTTTCAATCTTTGATACCCCATCCTCTGTTAAGATCACAGCTTTATCCTTTTCATTGATCAGATAATCTCCATCTTCATCCGGTAAGATTCCACTGATCGCATCGATCTTACTTAATTCTGTTTCTCCTGTTCCTCTGACTAATCTTTCAGCTAATACTTTTGCAGAGATAAATAACTGTTCGCCCTCTTCATTTTCATCCGAAATGATCAAAGGCGTTCTGGCTTCATCAATAAGAATGGAGTCCACTTCATCAATAATACAGTAATGTAATGCATTTTCAGATCTTAGCGTCTTTGTCCCTAAAAAACCTCTTAAATAATCAAATCCGATCTCTGTATTTGTTACATAAGTAACATCACAGGAATAAGCATTTCTTTTATCAATAGATGACATATCATTTAAAGAAACTCCAACAGATAATCCAAGGAATTCTAATACCTGTCCCATCCATTCTGCATCACGCTGTGCCAGATATTCATTGACCGTTACGATATGAACACCTTTTTCTTCTAATGCTCTGACATAAGCAGGAAAGATTGAAACCAGAGTTTTACCTTCTCCAGTTTTCATTTCTACGACTTTTCCATCATATAATGCTAAAGCTCCCATTAACTGTACTGGGAAAGCATCTAACCCGATCACACGTTTTGCAGCTTCTTTTACGACTGCAAAAGCTTCCAATTTAATATCTTTCACAGGCTTTTTACGAAATTCTTCTGTTTTTGCTTTTAATTCATCATCAGAAAGCTGAGAAATTTTTTTCTGCAGCTGTAAGATCTTATCGACTTCTGATTTTCTTTTCTGATTCATTGTTACTTTTCCCTCCTTAATACTTCTTCAAGTGTTGTATAAATTAAGTTTTTTTCTGGTTCCATTCGTGTTCCATCAGGTCTTGTACAATGAGCGTTTAGCATTGCTTCTTTGGAAACAGATATGAATTTTCCTTTTGTACAAAAAACTCCAAACAACTGATCATTTTTCTTTTCATTTCCTTGAACTCTGACAACGATCGCTCCGTTATTTTTCAATGCCTCCAGACAGATTTCGCCAAAATATGATTTCATGAATTTTACTTCTGATTCCGCAAACGCACCTGGCATATGGTAAACATCAACATCAGAATTCACATCATCCGTACAATTCAGAATTTTATCCTGATGAATCCGTAAAAGCTGATCTCTGAATTTTTTAGCCTCTTTGATTTCTTCCGAAGTGGCTTGCTCTACCAGTTTTTTTCGTTCTTTTTCCCGATCCTGCATATACAGATTTTCCGTATATCGAAAGATCAAAGGTTCCTGTCCCCATTCTCTCATACGGGCTTTATATGTTTTTTCTCCATATTTTTCTAAGAACCAGTCATGAAATTCATACAGGGTTTCTTTTTCTTCTTTTGTGAACTCTTTTTTTGTTGCTATCATTGCGAGCAGAGTTGCATTATAAGCACTCAAAAAACGGAGCATCTTGTCATTTGAAAAAGATCTTCCCATATAATTTTGAAACGCATTGATCAAAGATTCTTTTTTCAGATCGATGATCGGAACATTATTTGCATTCATATTCTTCTCCTTATTCGTTTAGATTGATAAATGGCAGATTATATGCTGGGAATTTTGAAACATTTGTAATGTTTGCAACGATCGGCCTTAAATATCCGATCAGCAGTGCCTGAGCATTTTTTTCTAACAAAACATCAATCTTCCCACCATTTTGTATCTTTTCACTCCATTCAAATTCTGCTTCTACGGTGCATTTTAATGCAAAAGGTTGATTATTTTCAAAATCGTCAAGATCACCTAATACCAAAGACACACTGATCACTGCATGATTTCCTTCAAGTTTTTTGATATTTGAAAGAATATTTTCTGTTATTTCAATTTTTTCTTTGTTCATTACAAAATTAGGATTTTCCATAAATACCATTTCTGTTAAATGAGGATTTGTGTACTGGAATTCACTTACTTTCATACATTCTCCACCTTTCTTATTTTATCTACATTACAAATATGAGTTTTTTTAAAAAAAAGATTTTTCACATATAAAAAACAGGTAGAAAAATCCACCTGTTTTTGTTTAGATCTTTGAGATCACAAAGTTTGCTGCATAACTGACAACTGTTATAAATCCAGAACATAAAGCTGTTCCAGCAACGATTGTGACAAAGTATTTAGCAAGATTTTTTGCGTTTGGAAGATACATGTTTTTTCTCCTTTCTGAGCCAGGATTTTTTGCGATAATTTACAATTAAACGTTCTCCTTTGAATGAACGAACCGTTTCTAACATCGCTCCAACAATAATGATCAGTGTTGTTCCGCCAGAATTTAAAGAAGATACATTAGATAATCCTGTAATTGCCATTGGAACTGTGATCAGTACAAATAATAACCCGATACAGATCCATACAATCTGATTCACGGATTTTTTCAGATATTTGATCGTTTCCTCTCCAGGTCTTACATTTTCGATCACAACGCCCTCTTTCTTTAAATTGAAAGCCATTTGATATGGATTAAACGTGATAGAAATATAAAAATAAGAAAATGCAATCATAAGGATCAGGTAAACTGCAAATCCAATCATATATTCTGGATGTTTTTTCATGAACCAGTTTGACATATTAAAATACTGCACCCATTTGATATTGCTGCCACCAAAAGCTGAAAACAATGTGATCATCTGAAATACGGTACTTGTTAAGATCGCAGGCATAACGCTGATCAATCTTCCGCTGATAGATAAATAAGAAGATTCTCTAACAGAATCACTTTCTACAGGAGCACTGCTGTACTGTAATTTGATTCTTTTTTCTATCTCATTCATGAAAATCGCAAGAATGATCAGAATGATGACAACAGCAATTGTTGCTACCCACATCCATGCAGGATGTTTTTTCATAAATCCATAATATAAACTCTGCACATCATTTGGAATGTAAGTGATCATATTCATCATTAATACAACCGTAATACCATTTCCAATACCTTTTTTATCAATAACTTTTCCAAGTAAGATCAGTAATAAAGATCCAAAACAAAGGCATCCAACGGTGATCAGATATGTTGTCCATTTTTGATCTTTTAAGATCCCATTTGCTCGCAGCATGATTCCAAAAGAAAATGCGCCAACAACACTTAAAAAAATACTGAATGAAACTGTGATACGTTCTAACTGTTTCTTTCCATAAGCTCCATTTCGTTCTAATTCTTCTAATTTTCGAAATACAACAGTAAGCATCTGAATAACAATACTTGCAGATATGTAGATAGAGATGCCCAATGCACATAATGTCATATTCTGAAACGCTCCACCACTAAATCGGTTCATCATTCCCAAAACACTTGTTTTACTAACTAAATAACTAAAATATGCTGTATTGATTGTCGGAATAGGAATAATATTTCCAAGCTGTACCACGGTCAGACAAAGGATCGTGATCAAGACTTTTATTCCAAATCGTTCTTCTAGTCGTTCTTTTTTCATAGTTCCCTCCAAAATTACATTGCTTTTTTGCAGATTAATCTGCTGATGATATCTCTACGTTTCAGATCGATCTCATTCAGATATACATCTAATGATTTTTTCGACTCTTTGATCCCGGCTTTCCTATTTTCATAATCACGGATCAATTTCTGATGTTCTTCGATCTTTTCATCACATTCTTCCATCTCCTGATCCATTTCAAGAACCGAGTTACGGATATCTTCTTCCTGTTCCTGATATTCCTGATCAATGCTCTTCAATTTTTCCAAAAATTTCTGAATATAATCTTTATTGAAATCTTCATCTAACCCCAGATCAATCTTATACATAGTGATCGCGGTTTGTGAATCCTTTCCGACAAAAACTAACCAGGCTCCATTTAAAATAATATGTATGATCTTATTGTCTTTTGCCTCGAAGTTTTTTCCTGTGTAGATAATTTCGCCAAATTGTAGCATTTTCCGAATATTTTGAATGATATCCTGCTCATACAAAACAATATATCTACGCAACTCTTGTCGATCAGTAATGTCTTTGATGCGCTCTACATATCGTTGTTTGCAATGCTCACTGATGTTAATATTTTCGAAACCTTTCATATAAAACTCCTTTCTTATTTTTTTCTACATTACAAATATGAGTTTTTTTAAAAAAAAGATTTTTCATATATAAAAAAACAGATAGTAATTACACTACCTGTTTCGTTGATTAAATTTCATTTTAATCCCATGTATCGTACACAGTCTCATATAAGCATTCTTCAGTTAATATATTTTCTACTACAGATTCCGGAAAAATCTTTTTTACACAATCTTCACAGAAAACATCATAAGCACAATTTTCCATATATTCTTCCAAATCAATGCTATTCTTTAAAGAATAGCTTGGTTGGTACAAGTTCTCTCCTATTTTCATTTTTTTAAAGCAGTTTCCACATCTGCAACTACCTGCTGTTTCATATGCTTCATATTCATTTCCATCACAGTATCCAATTAAATCCACAGCAGTCCGGATCAGATCTTTTGCTGTATCTTTTCCAAATTCTCCATTATCGTATTTTTTAAAGATGCAGTTTACCATATGGTTCGCTGCATGTCCAATCTGATGGCAACTCATTTTCTTTACTCCTTTCGATTTTCCTTTTCTAATATAAATATGAGATTTTTCGCGAAAAAGATTCTTCATATATAAAAAACAGACAATCATTACACTGCCTGTTTCATCACTCCAATTAAGGGTAAAGCAGGACCTCTCTATTTTACGGTATGACGCCCCTGATAATACCAGCCTGTATGCCCGGAACAAGCTGCTTTCGCAAATTCCTCTTTCGTGAAACACCCTACCAGTTTGTCGTGATTGTCAAATACAATCCAGACAATCCCATTAGAAATATTCATGTTGTCATTTTCACCTCCAAATGGTACAAATCCTCTTGCAAGTTTATAAAACTCGGATTATCTGTTCGTGAATACATGTTGCTCTTTCCCAATGATAAGTCTGGTTAATGTGCATATGACCAAACAACCAATGCTTATAATCAACTGTCTGTTTAATTTTCTGCAAATAATCGGTCAACCTATCACTATCATACAATCCAGAACCACCATCCATCTGTTTAAGAAGTGAAGTATACGGACAATGAGTAATAATGTAATCAACTCTATTATTATATTTCTCCAAATTTTTCAGTCCGTTATTCATTTCTTCTTCATTTGGTAATTCTCTATCCCACCATGAAACATGATTGATACGAAACAACTTTGTATAATCCTTATACCAGGACTTAATTCTCGGATCATCTGCTTCTAAAATACCATCACGAATGTCATGACTACTTGCTCCGCCAAATGTAAAAAAAGTTTTATCTTCTATATTAAATACTTCTCCACGCATAAGATGAATTACTGATGGTCTTACAAAATTCACTTTACCACCATGCAACTCAGAAACTGGAAGTGAATCGAGAGTATCATAATTTTCATGATTACCTGACACAAACAATGTAGTAAATGGTTTGTCTTCTAACCAATCGAGATTATATTTTTCTCTGTTAGAATTATCCCAAAGTCCAAAATCTCCACAGATAATCACATAATCATCTTTTGTCATTTCTTTCTGTTCTGGAAATGAGTCAGTTTTAAGCCTGTTCATCCAATCTCCATGAGTATCACCTGTTACATAAACTGCCATAATTTCACCTACTTTCTACTATATTATTCTCTTCTGTCTTCAATAACCTTTTCCACATCACACGCTGTCAGCTGTGCTTCCACGATTCTGTAAATATCCACGCTGAAATCAACTCCGTCAAACTTATCCCATTATCGAGCAACCACATTTATTGCAATGATATGACTTGTGACCGTTGTATTTCGACACATGTATTACAACATCTGCACCGCAATTAAAGCAATTACCGTTTATTGTTTGTGGTGTTGCGTATTCTTCCACTTCTTCGTCCTGCACGAATCTCTGACCGCACCAATAACATTGTTCTGTGCTATATGGCATTTCTCCGCATATAGGACACTCTGGAATCATTCCGTACCCATCGTTCACTATTGGAAGTTTGATTGGATCTTTCTTTGCGTATATCTTCCATAATTCTTTACGTCTGTTCTCTTGTGCTTCATCATTCAGTCTTTCAATTCTTTCATGTTCTTCTTTATTCCACCAATGAACGCAAGCCTTATCCGTTGGGTCAATGTCTATATCATAATTTTGCATCATACAGTGATAACCATATTTTTTGCGACCATAACTATTTCTTTTTTCGCATCTTACGCACCCAGCGCATTTTTTATCTAACAGTTCTTCTGGATAAATAATCTTGTTATAATCTTCTTTTATTTTTTCAATCCCATCTGAAAATTTTATTTCACTCATCATTTTCACTCCAATCTAATTTCTGACAACACTCTTGACAGTATTTCATCTTCTTTCTTGCAAGCATTTCTGTTGTGCATAGGTTGGTTTTGCAGTTCGGGCATAAATCGTATGGTACTCCATCAATCCCATAATATCCTAAATTTAATTTTATGCTCTTTTCTTTATCATATTGTTCCGATGCAAAGAACTCTTTATCAAATTTTTGCACATACTCTTTTATATGTTTCTGAAGGATTTTAAACTTTGCATCCTTCTCCGGCAAATCTTGATGATTTATATAATCAATTGGATATTCATTTACAATATCATTTTTTATTTCGTCACCAGAAACAACTTTCCAAAATATTTTCTGATTTAAGATTACATCCCTCATTGCAATATTTCCATGTAATAAGTTATAAACATTTAATAAAGATATCTTTACAACAATATATTCTCCATTTTCTATATCTGTACATAATGCCAAATAATATTGACACTCATCATCTTTACATAAGAAAAAAATTGGAACATATTCATAATCAACTAATATATGATCTAAATATATATTTTTATTATCCAAAATAAAACACAATTCTTTATTCATTTTTATCCTCCATATTCTTTTACGAATCTTTTCAAAAGCATGACTGCTTTCTTTGGGGGAATTCCTCTTTTTCTTTCAGCACCAATTTCTTCAGTGATTTTTCCAAGACAGTGATCACTGATATTTTCATTAATATGAAAATCGTATCCTTCTAAGGAATACATATCTCTGTTAGCGTCTGGAAATTCATGATATCCAACTGGCTGCAAATTCCATAAATCGATTGCAAGATGCAACGCTTCATCCTTTAAATCATATAATTTAAATTTCTCATTTTTCGCACGATGTAACTGATAATGGGCAGCAGGATATTCTTTACGAAAACTGTGATACGCTCGATCAATGCTATTATGCTGAATATCTCTTTTTCTTTTTGCTTCCTTATTAATGCTGTATAAGCATTCTGCTACAATTTTCTGCGTTAGCTCTATGGAATTAATCTTTTCCAGTTCCTTTTCTGCTTTTTCTTTTAATTCATCCAGATACTTTTGCTCTCGATCAGAAAAATCATTCGGGATGATATTGACAACGATTGGTTTTACACGATATCGCGAATCATCAAATCCTATACATGCTTTGTAATGCGGAATTTTATTTTTTTTGATCTGAGTCACAGTAAGTGTTGTCTCATGCCATCCATCCGGAAAAATTCTAATCGCATCGACATTCCCAAATTTGTTAACAGGTAACTTATATCCCATTTCCTTTGGAGCCAGAGGATTTGTACATTTTTTCATTGCATGCGAGATCCAATCACGCTGTAATTCCTGTGTTTCTTCAAAACGGTAATATATTTTGTCTGATTTCAGATAACCACATAGTTTCTTCAATTTTACCTGATCCATTCGATTCTTCTCAGGATCTAAGGACGCATAGAAAATTCTCTTCTTGGAATTTGATAAGATTCCTTTTTCCTGTTTGCAAGAAAGCCATTCAAAATTTTCTAATATATGTGTTGCCATATGAGAAAATGCCCGACCAAATTCCATTTTAAAGTTTGAATCATCCAGGATCGTCACAACAATACAATCTTCTTTCTTTTCTAATTCACCCAGACAAACACAAGATTTTTTACTATTATCCATGATCTTTCTCCTTCCTCATTAGAAAAAATTATAATCCCTGCACTTTTTCAGTTAGCAGATCATCCATTTCTTTTCTAAGCTTTGCAATATATTCAACAATTTCACTTAACTCTGTATCAGCATTGTTATTAATCTGATCACGGATCATTTCTTCCATGGCTGCTTTGATCGCCGTTTCAATTTTTGAATAATATCCGATATTTTTATACCCAGAAATTGATTCAATTTCATCTTCGGCATCAATCACTTCCGGTTTTTCCTTTTTGGAAAGTTTTTTCATCAGAATATAAGATTTTGCTCCTGCTTTGATATAATAATCATTTTTAATATGTAACATTACGCTTCTTCCTTTCTTGTTTGATCGATTTCTTTTGCCTGTTCACTGATTTTTTTGATATCCCCGCAACTGACGACACTTGCAATCCCAAAATCATCCAAATGTCCATATAAACAAATATCTCTTGCAATGATTAGTTCGCTATATAGTTTTCTGAACACAGGATTGTCCTCATTATCATAGAATGCACCATAAAGTGCTTCACAAAGACATTTGACTTCTTCTGTATCAAGTGTTACATTTACACAATCGTCATGTTCTATTTTTTCAATATTCATAGCTGGTCTCCTTTCGCTTTTTCTAATACAAATATGAGAGAAATTTCAGGTTTTGTTTTTCACATATAAAAAAATGGACAAGCAGCACGCTCATCCATTCCTTTTGAGAAAATTATAAGATTAGATTCCAAAGTCTGAAAATGACATCTGATGCACATTCGTAATTTTGATCCCGATTTCTTTCGAAACATGAAGTTTTGCTTCTGGCGTTTCAAACTCATATGCTTCGATTGGATCATGAAGATATCCGATTTCTTTTAATCCCTGGATCATTTCATCCATTTTTTGATCAAACTGTTTTCTTTCTTCTCCTACCGGATAGACATAAATTGTTTTTCCTTGATGTTCCGCTTTTCCAACATCAGCATGTCCAACTAAATAATCATTTCTTCCAGAAAGCTTGTCTTTTACATAACAGGCAAACGCTCTTGCAAATAGCTCCTCATTACTTGTCCAATAACCATGACCAGATGCATTAAACATTTCACCAAAAGTACTGGAATCTGAATAATACTTTGTGATTCCATGATTTTCATTCAGACACAAAGCATGAATAACAGAACGAAAGCAATCTGGAATTTTCTGATCAACCAGAGTCATAGATGCAAGTTTTCCAAATCTATGAATTTCAGACATTTTTCCGATATAATCATCCAATGCGTGTCCCCATTCATGGGCAAGCGATCCTGCTCCTTTCATTTTAGTGAGATTGATCACTTCTCTTTCGGGTTCATAATGAGCCAATGCTCCACTGCGACCTCTGGCTCCAAATGCGATTGCAAGTGCTCCTGTTTCTAATCCGATCAATCCAATATCTCTTCTTGAAATATTTAAAGCATCAGCCATATCACAAAAGGCATCAAATGCCATATTCAGATTGACCTGGCGATCGTGATCATTGGTCCAGTTTCCAAATTCTCCTCCACGGATTCCAAAGCATTTCATAAAATCATCTCCTGTCACATTGTGACCATGACGATGATCTTTTCCTTCTCTCTTTAAATGAGTTAACTGAGGTGGAATCCATTTCCCTTTCTTCTGTTTTCTGGAATTTGATTTTTTTGGTTTTTTTGCTTCAGATTCAACTCTTAATTTTACTATGTGATCGATTATATCTTCCAAAATCTCTTTGTATTTATCAAATGCAATTACTGAATGAGATTGTTTATTCAATAATACATATTGGTCGATTGAAACACCTGATAAATCCATATCCTTCAAGGAATAAAAAAATTTTGAATATCCTTTTCGAATGACTAAATATGTTTCTTTCAAATCAGCTTTTTCAATTCTACAATTTATCCCATCCATGTATTGGATTTCATAATCGTGTCGATAGAATTCTTCTTTGGTCCAACCAAATCCCTTCTTGTCCATTTCCTCTTTTAAACGGGAAAAAGAGTTATTGCTTTTATTATGCAACTTTAACAATTTACGACCATTGATCACCCCATGGAATTCATCGTTTAATTCATAATATACTCCATGGGAATGATGAAATATCTTTCCATACAGCATATCTTCATTTAATTTTGCAGCTTCGACAGCATTTACAGCGCCTAAGATATAATCACGAAAAGAAGTAACTCCTTTGATATATTTCTCAATCGCTGCTTCATCCGATCCAATATATTTCAAATCAGGATAAATACAGGAATGAATCTGTTTCAGCCAATATACGTAAATTCTTGGCTGTGTCTTTAAAAGAGATTTCTCATCGATTTTTTTCCAGATATTATCCCTTTTAATGTATTTTACTTTTTCTCCTGATGTCATTTTGAGAATATCATCCAAGATCAGTCCTCTTAATGCCCATACATCTTTTCTTGCGCCTCCGATTTTTTCTCCGAAATCTTTGATCTCTTTCATTATCATTTTCTCCTTTCTCTCTATTCGTCATGTTCTACATGGTAAATATGAAAGATGGGAAAAATGATAAAAAAAGAACAGCGAAAAAGTTGCTGTTCTAATTGACATGTTGCAACAAATGATGCAACAATTGTGTTTATATTATTTCAGATGCTTATCAATTGCATTAACAGATTCAGATTGGTCTTCCATATAAAAATGTACGGGATCATGTGTATTCATTCGTTGTCGAAACTTAATTTCAAAATATTTTACATTATGACTCTCCAAAAATTTAAGGTTCCCTGCTCGAATTGAACACATGTGTTTACGTATCTCTTTGTCTGGATATAATTGTTCGAATGCTTTATAAAAATATTCTTGAAAATATAAAATAGAATAAGGATGATTTAATTCGTTGACAAACAAAAATTCTATTTTCGTATTTTCCATTCGTTTTGTTAAAATGGATAAAGATTTTTGATCTAACTTCACATTAATGGGAGTCTTAAATTTTATAGAGTTTCCATAAATTCGGCCACTGACAATATTGTTATCTTCATCTTTTTCAAGATTTATATTTTCTTTTTTTAGATTTAGAATATCTTTTTCATGTAATCCTGTACGAAATGCGATTTCGAAAAAATCGATGAAATCTTTTGGAAAATTCATTCTTCGAATTGCATCAAATTCTTCTACGGTAACATACCATTCGTCAGTAAGATACCATGGTTTCTCCTGATTCAATGAATACATAAATTATTCTCCTTTATTTCAGATATTTGTTAATTACGTTAACAGATGCAGATTGTTCTACCATGAATGTGTATGTAGGTCCGTATATCGTTAAGCATTGTCGAAAATCAATTTCAGAATGATTAACATTGTACATTTCCAAGAATTTACGATTTCCTGAACGAATTGCCTGAATACTTTTATGAAATTTCATATCTGGATATAGCTGATCAAATGCTTTTCGAAAATATTTTTTGAAGTATTCATTCGCATAAGGATTTCCAGACCTGTTAGCAAACAAGAAATCTGATTTTGTATTCTCCAAACGATCTTTCAAAATGGATAATGATTTTTGATCTAATCTGATATTGATTGGAGTCTGTGTCTTTGTTCTTAAAGCAGTTCCATGAATCCGTCCAGTTAGAGAACCATCATCATTTTTTGTCAGTACGATATTCTCTTTCTTTAGATTCAAAATATCAGCAGCTCTTAATCCGGTTCTGAAACCAATCTCCAAGAAATCCAAAAAATCTTTTGGAAAATCCATTTTCCGAATTGCATTGAATTCTTCAATCGTAAGGTAACTTTTTTCATTTTCTGTATCTACTTTAGAATTCGTTTTTGCCATAATTAATTCTCCTTTTTATTTCTAGAATGTGTCAATTACATAAAGGGAATCAGATTGATCTTCTACATATAGATCATCATCATAAGCACTACGAAAACATTGACGATATTCTATCTCTGCAATAGACACATCATGCGTGTATAAAAGGTCACGATTTCCTCTACGAATTGAAATAATATCTTTGTGGATTAGTAAATCAGGATACATGCTTTTATGAGCTTTTTCATAATATTTTCCAAAATAACCAGGTTTATAAGTATTTCCAAATTTATCGGCAAATAAATTGTTTGTTTCAGTGTTTTCAAGACGGCGTTTTAAGATGTCCAAGGATATTTTATCTAATGCAACATCCATTGAGAGATTTGTTTTCTGTGCATTTCCAACAATTCTTTCTTTTTGCAGATCAATATTTTCTTTTTTTAAATTCAAGATATCGTTTAATCTTAATCCTGTTCGAAACCCGATCTCTAAGAAATCAAGAAAATCCTGCGGAAGATCCATTTTTCGGATCAGATGAAATTCTTCTACTGTAAGATATTCATTTGGATTTAAAAATAAATGCTCTCTCATAGCTAATTCTCCTTTTTATTTTCACGCTTCTTTTCTTCATTATAATGTTTCCAAAATTCTTTATCAAGATTCTCCATGTTTTGATCATAGATTTCTGGCAAAAAGATTTCTTTCCCACATTCATCGCAGATACCATATGTTTCTTTCCATTGAAATTGAATTCCTTTGATATCTTCTTCTTTCATGTGATCATGAATCTGATATGAGGTTCGTTTTCTACAATGTGGACAAAGAAGCTCCGGATATTTTTGTTTGTATACTGTATATGACATGATTTTTTCCTCCTATTAATTTTTCTGTTCTACAACTCTTCCGTTAATATACTTACACGGTCTTAGATGCTTTCCAACGTATTGAACCATACATGCAGCTTTAGCTGAAGACTTTTGATAATATACTGCTTTTGTATAATCATCATAATATAAATAGTTATTGATTTTCACAAATTTTACTTCCCGTTGAATTCCTTTTTCGTCAATATAATATCGATCTGATTTTTGCTGATTATCGGCTTTATAAAGCCAGAAGCCTCCAATTAATACAATGATACATATAATTGCTAGGACAATATATTCACCCAAAAGCTTATCATCAATCCAATGCAATATTTTCGTTAACATGATTAATCTCCTTTTTTCTCCACAATTCTTCCATTAACGTATTTACATGGTCTTAGATGTTCTCCAAGATATTCAGTCATATGTCCATCATCTCCATGTGCCTTGTCATTCCAATATACAGCTTTTGTTATATTGTCATAAACAAGTCGGTCATTAATCCTTATCAACTTTACTTGTCGTTCTACACCATTTGCATCAATATAATATTGAGGGGCAACATTTTGTTTAACTAATGCAAAGACTCCAAAATCAACCATTATGATTGCTATTAACAGTGAGGCTCCACCAGCCATTCAAAGAATGACAAGTGGCTTCCAATGATGGTATGGCGATCGACACTTCATTCTCCTCACTTCGTGCGATCCTTTTTGATAGAGTTTTATCCTCCATCAGAATAC
>OGTL01000826.1_pt1 | contig 30528 bp, 23 predicted proteins | sample 1553601 | NCBI WGS metagenome assembly OGTL01 (sample SAMEA2580112, study PRJEB22360) | human gut metagenome | biome: human gut; feature: human-associated habitat; material: faeces | place: Denmark | collected 2008/2010 | reverse complement strand
TTCCAGATGCATCTGCACATTTGCAAGTGCCAGGGAATCCACTTCTTTCAAAAATGGATATGCTTTTTTATACATCGCCGGTGTATTTCGCAGCATTTTTTTCGATGCTTCATATTCCCGTATCTTATCATTCAACATCTGATTATATAAAAAACGACAGCAGCCAAATGTTTTTGCGAGCAGAACTTCCTGTTCTCTGTTTGGATATATCCGAAAACGGTAAGCTATATTCATCTTTTTTTCTCTCCCTGCGTCTCGATATAATTACGGATAACATCAATCGGTGCCCCACCCGCTGTCAACAGGCAGAAACTCTGGCTCCAGAATGCTTCCTTCCAAAGTCTTTCCCTGATCTGTGGATATTCCTTTTTTAACAACCGGCTGCTTGCACTTTTATACGCATTGATAAATTTGCTGAGTTCTGATTTTGGCTGTGCCCGAAACATAACATGCACATGATCAACATCATGATTCCATTCTTCCAGTGTGATTCCATAATCAGGTGCAATACGTTCCCAGATCTCTTTTGCACGTTCCGAAATCGGATCATCTATTACGTTTCTTCGGTATTTTACAACCATGATCAGATGATAATACATCAAATATACTGAATGTGCATTATGATCCATTTTGTCCATATAATCAGTCCTTCCTATTCTTTCGACTGATTATAGTATACCACACTTTGCATTGCAGAACAAGTGTTCTGTTTTCTTTTTCTGCAATTCATCTCCCACCTGTAGAGGAAGGAGAATTCTTGCTAACTTTTGTTAAAAGTTCCTCACTTACGTGCTCAAGTTCTGTACGAATCTGAATATGCTGCGGACATGCTTCCTCGCATTTTCCACATTTTACGCATTCATTTGCACGTTTCAGGCCGTGACCGCCTACCAGCCAGTTTTCCTGATGTAACGCCATATCTTTATCGCTATACAATGTCAGAGAATTCATCGCTGTAAAGGAACCTGAAATACCAATCTGCATCGGACAGACTTTTGCACAATAGTTACAGGATGTACACGGAATAAGCGAAATCTTGTTCAGTTCTTCCTGTGCCCGTTTTAATATCTGCATCTGAGTATCATTTAATCCATTGAAATTTTTCATATAGGACAGGTTATCTTTCATCTGTTCTACGTTGCTCATGCCGGATAATACGGTAATTACGCCTTCCAGATTTGCCGCAAAACGAACAGCCCAGGATGCAGCGGATGACTCCGGCTCTGCATCTTTTAATACTTTTACAACGGATTCCGGAGGAGTTGCAAGCATACCACCCTTTACAGGCTCCATGATGATCACCGGTTTGTCATATTTTCTTGCTACTTCATAACAGCCTCGAGACTGAATTGCTGAATTCTCCCAGTCTGCATAGTTAATCTGAAGCTGTACAAATTCCATCTCCGGATGTTCTTTTAAAATTGCTTCCAGTTCTTCCGGTGTGGAATGGAAGGAAAATCCTACATGTTTGATCAGTCCTGCTACCTTTTTCTCTGCCACCCAGTTCCACATATCAAATTTATCAAAATACTCAGTTCTAGCCTCACCCAGATTGTGCAGCAGATAAAAATCAAAATATCCGGCACCAGTCTGTTTTAAAGAGACATCAAACTGTGCATATGCTTCTTCTTTTGTCTTGCAGTTGATCCATGCCGCATTTTTTGTTGCAAGCTGGTAGCTTTCACGCGGATAACGCTCTACCAAAGCCTGACGAATTGCATCCTCAGAACCTGCATATGCCCATGCGGTATCAAAATAAGTAAATCCTGCATCCATAAACAAATCTACCATTTCTTTGGTCTGCTCAATGTCAATCACACCGTCTGTCTGTGGCAGACGCATCAGACCAAATCCAAGTTTTCGGATGTCTTCACCTAAATAACTCATAGCCTTTTTTCCTTTCTATTCTGTCAAGCCACCTATAAATGACTTTTTTTGTTACTATCTTACCACAGCTTAAATAACCGTATCGCCTTCCCTGCCAGCTTATACGTCACATTTTCCAGTTCTTTTGAGGCATGTTTCAGTTCTTCACGAATCGGGATCCCCTGCGGACAGTGCTGTTCACATTTGCCACATCCCACACACTGGGAAGCGCTGGTCGGTGTCTGCCGGAAAATCGTACATTGCATATATCCCTTTCGTGCCGTCTTTTTATTCTCACTGTAAATCAGATTATAAAAACTGAACGTGCCCGGGATATCCACATTTTTCGGACATGGCATACAATACCCGCAGCCGGTGCAGCCTACTTTCATGCTGTGGTTGATTGCATCCTTTAACTCATTGACAAAGGCAGTTTCTTCCTCTGTAAAAGCTCCTTCCCGGGTTTCTGACGCAATCCGGCAATTTTCCCGGATCATCTCAATCGAATTCATACCGGAAAGTACCGTTGTGACTTCCGGCTGATTCCAGAGCCAGCGAAATGCCCACTCTGCCGCACTGCGTCCGGATGGATGTGCAGTCACTTTCTGTTTTGCCTCTTCCGGCAACAGGTTTACCAACTTACCGCCCCGAAGCGGTTCCATGATCATCACCGGAAGTCCCTTTGACGCAGCATACTGCAATCCTCTTCGTCCTGCCTGACTGTTTTCATCCAGATAATTGTATTGGATCATACAAAAATCCCAGTCATAAGCATCGACCAATTCACAAAAATCCTTTGTATTTCCATGATAGGAAAAACCGATCCGGTGAATCTCCCCGGATGCTTTCTTCTTTGCAATCCATTCTTCAATGCCAAGGCTTTTTAATTTTTCCCATGTTTCCAGATTCGTCAGCATGTGCATCAGATAAAAATCAATATAATTTGTCCGCAGTCTGCGCAGCTGCTCCTGAAATGTTTTTTCCAGACCTGCGGCGGACTTGATCAGATAATGCGGCAGTTTGTCTGCAATATAAATTTGCTCCCGACAGTGATTTTTCTCAAAAATCTTTCCCATGGCTTCTTCACTGCCGCTGTAAATATAAGCGGTATCAAAATAGTTAACACCAAGCTTCATCGCTTCCAAAATCTCGGCTTCTGCTTTTTCCAGATTGATTTTGCCATTTTCTTTTGTAAAACGCATACAGCCAAAGGCAAGCATGGAAACTGGATTTTTTTCTTTGTCATATCGATATTGCATCATTATTCTCCTGTTCGTTCACGACTCGTTGTCTGCGTCATTGCTCCTCTGCGATTACATTCTTTTTGCATCTTTACCAGCATTGTTTGGTCATCATTTACTTTTCCTGTTTCCGTAATACGGAATCGCAATTTTTCGCAACAACCGCTCAAATCCATTCCAGGATAATCCCAGTGTCAGCCCCACTGAAATCAGCAGCTGCCATCCGATTTTATTAAATATCAAATCATTAAACGGCGTATACATCAGAATCAGAATTACAATTGTATGCAGCAGATAAATGCTGAGTGTATTTTTCCCAATTGTTTCAATTACCGGGAGCCGTTTTGTTGGTACCCATACAATCAAAATCCAGATCCACAAAAAAGCAATGATCCATGCCAGAATCCGTGTATACCATGTATACACACCACCATTAAAACTCTCCGTTCCCCAGAATAACTTTCTTGTACTCACTCTGCTGACCCAAATAAATCCGGCGATGATTCCAACTGCCAGAAACATCGTAGCGATTTTAGCTTCTTTCGGATTTCTCTGCTTTCCATAATGAAGGAAGAATCCACCATCTTTTTCATAATATCCGGCAAGAAAAAACGGTAAAAAGTTCATAATTCTGGACATTGCCATAAAGTTTTCCGTATCCGGATTATAACCGATCACTATGCCAAGCACCATCGATAAAAGCAGATAAGCCACCCGGTGCCGCTTGTTTTTTGTGTCGAATACCGGCAGCAAAAGCTGATAAATGATCATTGCCATCAGATACCACAATGTCCAGCGCGGTGTAAAAAACTGCATATCTATTTTTACCGGATGTCCCCACATGATACTGTCCAGAATGAAATCCAGTAAAAAACGAAGTAATTGAAATACGATATACAATGGAAAAATCCTTGATAAAATCTTTTTTGGTTCTACTTTTGCAAAATACCCGGACACAAAAATAAAAGCCGGCATATGGAAGCTGAAAATAATCTTATAGATAACATCCACTTCCGGCGTATCCGCAAAAGTACTGATCATATGTCCAAATACTACCAGAAAAATCAGCAATGCTTTTATGTTGTCAAAATGATAATTTCTCTCTCCAGCTATGCTTATTCACCCCTTTTTTATACTTATCCCGTAGTGAGTATACCGTCTTTTTATAAAAACCGCAAGTAAGTTCAAGAAGTATCGCCCGCAAGCGGGCTTTGTTAGCACTCATTTTTAAAGAGTGCTAATTTTCTATTGACTTTTCATTTTTCGAGTATTATAGTGTACTTATGCTTTCAGAAGTCCCTCTTTTCATTAGGATTTTTGAACCAAAAACGTTAATTTTTCAAAAATATTTATAAAAAGAAACAGGAGTGATAAGTATGAGTAACAAACACGGAAGTCTTTCCATTAACAGTGACAACATTTTTCCGATCATCAAAAAATGGCTCTATTCTGACCACGACATTTTCTATCGTGAGCTCGTATCCAATGGCTGTGATGCCATCACAAAACTGAAAAAACTTGATATGATGGGTGAATACACACTGCCGGATGATTACGAGGCAAAAGTAGAAGTACGTGTCAACCCGACAGAAAAAACATTAAAATTTATCGATAACGGTCTTGGTATGACTGCCGATGAAGTAGAAGAATATATTAACCAGATCGCATTTTCCGGAGCAACTGATTTCCTTGAGAAATACAAAGACAAATCCAACGATGATCAGATCATCGGTCATTTCGGACTTGGTTTCTACTCTGCATTCATGGTAGCTGATGAGGTTCATATCGATACCCTTTCCTATCAGGATGGTGCCACACCGGTTCACTGGGAATGTGACGGCGGTACAGAATTTGATATGAAAGACGGCAGCAAAACAACGGTCGGCACTGAGATCACCTTATTCTTAAATGAGGATTGTCTGGAGTTTGCCAACGAATACCGTGCAAGAGAAGTACTGACAAAATACTGCTCTTTCATGCCGACAGAGATTTATCTCGTAAATGAAACTGCAGAACCGGAATATGAAACCATTCTTCCGGAAGAGAAAACTGACAAAGATACCGTCATTGAGACCATTATCGAAGAAGCCAAAACAGAAGAAAAAGAAAACGAGAACGGCGAAAAAGAGATCGTAGAAGTATCTCCGCGTACTGAAAAATTAAAGATTTTAAAACGTCCTGTTCCGATCAACGATCCACATCCACTCTGGACAAAGCATCCAAACGAGTGCACAGATGACGACTACAAAGAATTTTACCGCAATGTATTCCATGATTACAAAGAGCCGTTATTCTGGATTCATCTGAACATGGACTATCCGTTCAACTTAAAAGGAATTCTCTACTTCCCGAAGATCAATACCGAGTATGATTCCATTGAAGGTACTATTAAGCTGTATAACAACCAGGTATTTATCGCAGACAACATCAAAGAGGTTATTCCGGAATTTCTGATGCTCTTAAAGGGTGTCATTGACTGCCCGGATCTGCCGCTGAACGTATCCAGAAGTGCTCTGCAGAATGATGGATTTGTAAAGAAAATCTCCGAGTACATCACCAAGAAAGTGGCTGACAAGCTCACAGGAATGTGCAAGACAGATAAAGAAAGCTATGAAAAATACTGGGATGACATCAGCCCGTTCATCAAATTCGGCTGTTTAAAAGATGAGAAATTCTGTGACCGTATGAACGACTACATCCTCTTCAAGGATATCAATGACAAATACATGACGCTTCCGGAACTTTTAAAAGAGAAAGAAGAAAAAGAAGCGGAAGCAAAAGATGAAAATACCGATGATAACGCTGATAATACAGATGAGCAGAAAGATACCCGTGAGACCATCTACTATGTAACAGATAAGAACCAGCAAGGTCAGTACATCCGTATGTTTAAAGAGTCTGACATGAACGCTGTTATCCTCGATCACAACATCGATACTTCCTTCATCACTCAGTTAGAGCAGCGGAATCAAAATTATAAATTCATGCGTATCGATGCTGATGTAACAGATGCCCTGAAAGAAGAAGTATCCGAGGAAGAGATGAAATCTGCTCTGAATACACTGACAGAGACATTCCGCGCCGCCCTCGGCAAAGAGAATCTGGATGTAAAAGTAGAAAAATTAAAAGACGCTTCTATCTCATCCATGATCACCCTCTCCGAAGAAGGACGCCGTATGCAGGATATGATGAAGATGTACAATATGTACGGCATGGATCCATCCATGTTCGGTGGTAACGAGACGTTGATTCTGAACGTCAACAACAAACTGGTGCAGTACATCCTTGATCACAAAAATGGCGAGCATGTACCGATGTTCTGCAAACAGCTGTATGATCTGGCACTGCTGTCCAACCAGCCGCTTTCACCGGAAGCTATGACAGCTTTCATTAACCGAAGCAATGAGGTTATGATGATTCTGGCTGACAAATAGTCATTGACAGCATTTTATAAAATTTCATAAAAACCTATAAAAATGTAAATAGCCCCCGTATTTTTAAATACGGGGGTCCTTTATGTTTGTTAAACTAGGTCTATCTTTTTCTAAACTTACTCTTTATAAAACAATTCCATGCTATTTTCAGAGTACATTCCTGGCTCATTTACTCTTTCGCGGAAAAATACTGCTGATATACTTCCATAAAGGATGCACTCTCAAGCTTCAATGAAGTATCCACTGTCACTTCTGACCAGACATCCTGATTTTCTTTGGAACTGAGCTGACTCATATAATCGGCATAAGTATCTGTCACCGCATCGGACATCCGCTTCTCCAGCACATCCATCTTGTGTGCCTCAGTCAGTTCTGCATCAAATGCACTGCTGCAATAAAAAATGTAATAGCCGCCGTCAATCTCAATGATATTTGAAACACCGCCATCTGTCAGTGCAAAAAGCTGCTGTGACACATCATCGGAAAATGTCGTGCGGTTCACATTGATATCTACGGTATCCGCTTCATTCGCTGTCTGAGCCAGCGATTCAAAATCTGCTCCTGCCTGAAGCTGTGCCATATAATCCTGTGCTTTTGCCGCATCTGCAGTATAAATCTGCTTAAATTTCATCACACGAGCCTCATCATCGCTGACTTCCTGATTCACTTCTTTCTTTAAAGTCTCATACAGTTTTTCTGCCAGCACATAACGCTCATATAATTTTTTTGCCTTTTTTTCACTGAGTCCGATATAATCCCGCTCCGTATCCTCCAGACCGTCCAGATAGGTCCTGGCTGCTTCTGCTACTTTTTTCTGTTCATCCTCAGATAAGGTCACACCCTTTTCAGAAGCGATCACATCCAGCGTATAAACCTGTGCCATCTGTGCTAAAGTCAGATCTTTGATATAATCTTCCAGACTCTGCTCCTGGCCGTAATCATGCTCCCACATATCAATGCCGTACAGATTGCTGTATTCCTTCTGATAATTCATCAGAATTGCCCGGGCATCTTCCCGACTGCAGCTTTCTTTTCCTACTTTGAAAACCGGTTTTTCCAGAATGGTACTCACAGGATTACTGCAGCCACCCAGGAATGCCGTCCCCAGCAAAATTCCGGCCAGAACACCTGCTGTATTTCTTTTCATTTTACTCTTCAATCTATTATTCTCCTTGTTTCTGATATCCTGTTCCAGAATATCCGTAGCATGCCACTTCCCCACCGTTTAGTACTCTACGCACTTGAAGCGGGGGAATGCTCATTCTGCGTTCAGAATGTTTTTCAGGCATCCACCACCAGATATCGTCCATCCGGAAGCTTGAATACTTCATCCGCCTGCTCCAGCTCCTCTTTGCTCATACCGGAGATGTCTGCTCCGGTCTCATCAAAATATTCCCGTACTTCTTTCATATTTTTGCAAACAGCAGCCATGCACATATCCAGAAAATCTTCTGCTTCCTCCGGTGTCTCTGCTACTTTCTCCGGAAATAATTTTAACTGATCTCTCAAAAATGTCTCAATACATACTTTGTCATATTCGCTCATTGTCTTTCTCCATTCACTTTAATTTAAGAATGTCCACTGCATTGTTTTTAATATACCATTTATCGCTTTTTCCCGCAACAACTGATGCAAGAATTGCCTCGCCATTATTTCTGTAATTCATGATACAGACGTGCAATTGGCAGTCCCACCACGTTATTGTAATCACCGTGAATTTCACGGACGTACAGACCACCGATGCCCTGAATTCCATAAGAACCGGCCTTGTCCATCGGTTCCCCGGTAGCCACATATTTTGCTATTTCTTCTTCCGTCATCGGATAGAAAACCACATCCGTTTTTTCGTAAAAGCAACGGATTTCTTCGCTGCCATTTTCTTTTTTCCAGATGCATACACCGGTGTATACTTGATGACGATGATTCTGAAGCATGCCAAGCATCCGCTTTGCATCTTCCTCATCCTTTGGTTTTCCCAGAATCTTCTGGTCATATACCACGATGGTATCTGCGCCAAGGATCCATGCGTCACCTTCTGTCTTTCCTGCAATATCTGCCGCTTTCTGCTGTGCCAGCTGCATAACTGCCAGCTCCGGCAAATGCTCAGTGATTTTTTCTTCTCCCTGTGACGGGCATACTTCAAATTCTACGCCCAATTGAGACAACAGTTCCCGGCGTCTCGGGGAAGCAGATGCTAAAATGATTCTCATTTCTTTTTTCTCCAGTTCTTTCATATTTGTCCATTTACTGTATTACAATTTCTTCTGCCAGTGCAAAGGAATAGATCAATATTTCTTTTACGGTTTTTCCAGCCCCAAAACGATTCAGCGCATCCGCATACAGTTCCAGCTGCTTCTTATAGCGACGGATCAGTTCTTCGGCGTTATCTACCCGATCTGTCTTATAATCCAAAAGCACGATTCCGTCCTCCTCTTCCCAGAACACATCAATGATACCCTGTACAAGCACTTCTTCCTCTGGTTTGCTCTCTTCCCAGACAAGCTGTGCCGGAACTGACATAACAAACGGTTTTTCCCGTTCCAGCATACCGGCCTGCGCCGCGCTTCGCATCCGTTTTGCTGTATCGGTTTGCAAAAAGTTCCGAAGCTGTTTCCAGTTCAACCGTTTGGCGTCTACTTCCGTCATCCGTCCCAGCGTACACAGATGATCGATCTGGGTTTTCACATAATGCAGCCCCTGTTTCTCTGATACAAACTCCGGAAGTGCCGCGAAATCCAGGCATTCCAGAAAACGATGTACCATAGTTCCGTACAATGCACCGGCATTTTCTGATGCCTCCTGCACAAACCTTGGCAGATATGGCGTCGGTATCTCCTGTGGAAACAATGGTTCCGCCGTGTTCAGCGTCTGCTCTGCCTCCTCACTGCGCTCCTCCATGGCACGATGCTTCAGTTCGGACACAGATACTTTCTGCTTGTGCGTACCCATATCACGCCATGCATATTTCCAGGAAAATTTCTCTGTCAGTTCTTCTGTCTCTGCTTCGGATACATGTTGCAGTGCTTCCAGAATATTCCGGTGCTGTAGCGCAGTATCCTGCAGCTGGCGCTGCTGTTCCGCCAGCATCTGTTCCTCGTCCCAGATCATATAATCATAGTTTTTATTTTCCATTCCGAGCACCGGAAGCACCCAGTCCCAGTAACATCCGGCATCATACCGGTCAGAAAACGGTACTTTCTGTGTTCTGTCATATCCGGTAAACTGCCCTTCCTCCGGCAGCTTGCAGCTTCCCGCCAGAATCAGTTTCTCCTTTGCACGGGTCAGTGCCACATACAGCACACGCAGTTCCTCTCCCAGATTTTCCCGCTTTGCTTCCATGGAAAAAATCTGATGGATCAGCGTATTCGCTTTCGTCCGTTTCCCGCAGTCAAACCATTTCAGGCCGATACCGAACTCCGGATGGAAGATCATGCTGCTGTTCAGATCCTGTTCATTGAACGATTTTCCCATGCCACATACAAATACAACCGGAAACTCCAGTCCCTTACTTTTGTGAATACTCATCAGCCGCACGGCATTTTCCTGTTCACTGATGATCTCAGCCTCGCCGTAATCAATATCATATTTCATTAGCCGGTCAATGTAGCGGATAAAATGGAACAGTCCATGATAGCTGGTCTGTTCGTAAGCTACTGCTTTTTCCATCAACATATCCAGATTTGCCCGGCGCTGTTCTCCCGCCGGAAGTGCCGTCACATAGTTGCGGTAACCGCTCTCATCAAGAATTTCCTGCAGAAGACGGTGGATCGGTGTATACGGAATCCGCCGCCGATACTGCTGCAACATTTCATAAAAACGTGCTACTTTCTCCGCCAGTTCTGCCTTGGCTGACTCATCGGAAACATACTGCTGCACACACTGAAAGAACGGCAGCCCCGGATCGGCAGCTCGCAGCTGTGCCATTTCATCTGATGTGAATTTTCCAAAATAAGACTTCATCACCGCAGCCAGAGGGATATCCTGGCTGGGATTGTCCAACACCCGGAGCAAAGACAACACGGTCTGTACCTCCGATGCAGAAAAATAGCCGGTTTTCGATGATACGATCAGCGGGATTCCCTCCTGCTCAAACACGTTCTGATAAACTTCTGCCCAACCGGACATGGAACGCAGCAAAATCACAATGTCTTTTAATTCCAGTCCCGGAATCTGCTGAGCATCGATCATCTGACGGATACGTCCTGCCACTGCAAAAGCTTCCTGCTCCCGACGTTCTGCACTGCTGCCATCCATCGGCACAAGAAGCAGCTCCGGTTTGCAGCATTCCGGCTTTTCATATTCCGGGAATACTGCTCCGGCATACAGCGCAGCTTCCGCATCATAGCCTACATTTCCGATATCCTGACCCATTAACGGATAAAAAATATCATTGACCGCATCCACCACTTCACGTCTGCTTCGGAAATTCCGATGCAGGTCAATGCGCTGTCTGCTGCTCTCCTCCACGGAAAAATGCTGATACTTCTCCATAAAGAGTTCCGGCCGGGCCAGGCGGAAGCGGTAAATACTCTGCAGTATTCCGTCTCACCCCCCCCTCCCAAAAACAGTTTTCCCCTGCCGTTTTTCACACCGGAGACTGCCGTCAGAAGTGTTTCCTGCACATAATTGCTGTCCTGGTATTCATCGATCATAACTTCCTGATACTGCTGCTGATACTCCAATGCTGTTTCTGTTAGTTCCTTCGTCACCGGATCTACCAGAACCCGCAGGGCATAGTGCTCCACATCGGAAAAATCCAGCATATTTTTCTGCTGTTTCTCCAGGGCAAACTGCTTTGCAAAAGCCTGTGTCACGAGCACAAGCATCCGCACCATCCCGGAAGTCTGGTTCAATCGCTGCAGCTGTGTCTCCAGCGGTGAGGCAAATATTGTTTTTTTCCATTTCACGATCTGGTCCTTTATCCGGTCCCTTCCGGACTTCACGGCATCCTTTTTCTGTTCACTGCCTTCATACTTTTTCGCCCGGCCAATGTTTTTGAAATTTATCCCGGTAATTACCTCCTGCCACTGCGAAAAATGCTCACACTTCTGCAGCGCATACAACTGATACAGATCATCCTGAACAGATGCTTCATACATATAAGGTCCATCCACGTCCCGGGTCAGATCCAGCAGATGCTCCTGTGCACGGATCAGATCTCCAACCCGCACTTTCATATAGGAAAGAAAATCCTGCATCCACGGCTTTTGCTCCAGTGCTTCCTCATCTGCCGCCTCATACTGCTGCACACAAGATTCCAGCCATTCCTCCGGCCATGGATAACTCTCAGAATAATGAAATAGTTTCAGCACCATTTCTTTGATCTGCAGATCATTTTTTGCCTGAGAATAGCTGTCCGCAAACCGCAGAAATTCCGGATCTGCTTTTTCATAAAACTCCTCCAGAACCGCCTCGCAGACATCTTCCCGCAGCAATTTCAGTTCTCCTTCGTCGGCGATACGAAATCCCGGTTCCAGATCGATCTTGTGAAAATGATCCCGCAAAATCCGGATACAGAAGCTGTCAATGGTGGTGATCTGTGCATTGTGCACCAGTGTCAGCTGTCGCTGCAGATGCTGATTATAAGGATCTTTCTCTAATGCCGCCTCAATGGCAGTGCCCACACGTTCCCGCATTTCCGCAGCCGCTGCATTGGTAAACGTCACCACCAGTAAACGGTCAATATCCAGCGGATGCACTTCATCCATCACCATAGAAATAATGCGCTGCACCAGTACCGCAGTCTTTCCGGAACCGGCGGCCGCAGACACCAGAAGGCTCCGGTTTCTGAGTTGAATCACTTTTTCCTGTTCTTCCGTCCATTTAACACTCATCGAAATCGCCTCCTTCCCGGTAGATATTCGCCCACACTTCATCCGTAGATAATTTTTTATTTTTCCGAAACGTATATCCTTCCACTTTTGGATCAAAACCACACACACTGTGATATGGGCAGTGATCACATCCGGTTTTGCTTTCCATCTGATATGGCCGGATATCGATATCTCCCTTCAGGATTTGCTCCGCTGCCCCACAGATTTTCCGATTAACAAAAGCTGTCAGTGCCGTAAAATCCACCGGAGCGGCACCGGAAGTTCCCCGCTTGCTGACACTTCCGTCTTTGTTCAATGTCAGGGGAATGACTTCCGATTTTCCCTGAAGTCCCACATCCATCTGCTCATATGCTTCCCGCTCCAGACTGACCAGACCGTTCAGGCGCAGTTCACCCAGGATATGCTCCATGATTTTTTCCTCATCCTCACCGTCCGCTTCCACCATCGGATCATCCATCCGATAGTAAAAAATTCCGGCCGGAACGATTTCTTTTCCCGGATACTCCTTTTTCAGCTGTGCCATTGCTGCATTCAGATATACCACAAGCTGTAACTGCTGACCATAATACAGATTCAGCAGCTGAAACGTCGTCTTTCCGGATTTATAATCAATGATACGGACATACACGGCCTCTTCTGTCTCCCGTGTGTCCATACGGTCAATTTTCCCTACCAGACGCATTTTATGCTCTTCATCCAGTATCATATTCTGTACATTCAGTTCATTTACCTGCATAAAATCCACTTCATACCCTGCAGGTTGAAAGGTTCCATGCCGGATCTGCTCCGTCAGTGCCCAGATACTGCGCTTCATGATACGATAAATCCGTTCCAGCACATACGCACTTCTGGCCGACTCCAGCAGAGATTCATTCGGCATAGACAATACGGCATCCTGCATGGCTGCCTTCAGCAATTCTTCCTGCTGTGTCTCCGTGACAGAATACCAGTCATAGGATTTTTCCAGATTTTCACAGTAGCGCTGCAGGATCTCATGGAACATACTGCCCATATCCAGTGCCGCAAAACTGTAAGTTTCACGTTCTGAAAGCTTTAGTCCATATTCCAGAAAATGTGCATACGCACAGCGGGCAAACAGTTCCAGTCGAGTCACTGAATTTGTCAGAATCGTACCGTAAAGCTGCCGCGCAGTCTCTATGGCCAGCTGTTCCCCGGTAAACTTTGAAAAAGCTGCCGCAAACAGTTCCTGCACCACCGGTTCCCACACCTTGGAATTCTTCAGATACTGATGCAGTGCTTTCCACTCTTCCGTCACCTCGCCATCTCTGGCTGCCGTCAGTCCCGTCAGATACGCATCCAGACTACTCTTCGCTGTCAATGGTTCAAAGGCTGTTCCTGCCTCAATCTCCTGCACCTGCAGACCGGCAAAAAGTTTCTGCAGCGTTCCAATCAGATAAGAAGGCCGTGCTGCCTTCTGCTTTGCATCCATCCGGGCATATGTCAGGCACAGTGCCTCCGATGGCTTTGTCATATTCAGATATAGATAAAACCGCTGCAAAAAAGACTGCTCCCTTGCGGTAGGAGACAACTGCAGTTTCTGCTCTTCGATCAATTCCCGGTCATATTGAGACAAAATACCGCCGTTTGCCGTACTTTTCGGAATCATACCGTCATTGACGCCCAGGAAAAACAACACCTTGATTCCCTCCAGACGGGTTCGTTCAATATCACCCAGGATCACACAATCTGCTCCCGGCGGAATCGCACCGACTTTTGCCGACGCAAACCCTTCTTCCAGAACATCTGCATAATCCCGGACGGAAAGTATTTCTTCTCCCAGCAGATCCACCAGTTTGTCCAGCAGATCCACCACAATCTTGTAAATCTGACGGTATTGAGATGCCAGGAGTTCCTCTCCGGCTTCCTCAAAAGCCTCCTGTGCCTGATGAATCTGCTCCTCCAGTTGCAGTTCTGTCAAAAATTCATACAGGCCACGGGTCAGTTCCGCCACATTTTGCTCCTGTCCTGATGCAATCTCATAAAAAGGCTCTATCTGTTTCCAGAATCTTTCCCTCAGCTGATCAGCCCGCGCCAGTTCCTGCTGCAGCACATCTTCCTCCACGCGGATCCTGCCGGTGTGACGCATGGGTTTCAGGAATTTTTTCTTCCAACGGGAAGCTCCCCGGATTCCCCTGGCCAGCACATAGTTTTCCAGAAAATCTATATCTGCTTCTGCAAATCCGGACAGACCGGTACGCAAAAAACGAAACACACTTTCATAGGAAAAATCTTTTTCTACAATCTCCAATACCGCACGGATCAGTTCAATGCAGGGATGATACAGAATCGATGACTTCATATCCACAAAATACGGAATGTCATACAGGGAAAAGACTGACTGTGCATATTTTTCATAACATTCCACATCGCCACACACAATGGCACACTCGCCATAACGATAACCCTGACTGCGCATCTGTTCTGAAATCTTCCACGCCGCAAACTGTAATTCCTCCCTGGGAGTCGCCAGGGAATAAATCTGCAATTCCTTCTGACAGTCTCCGGCATATTGCTGCGCTTTCACCCGGAACAGATTCTGCTCCAGATGCTGCAGCACCGGCGTCTGTGCCAGACGACTCTGTTTTCCCGGTTCCAGAAAAACTGCTTCTTCCAACGGAAACTGTTCTTCTCTGGCCGCCCGCAGCAGTGCAGCTGTCATTTTCCGGCTCATATAAAACAGATCCTGCATGCCGCAATCCGCCAGCGGATCTTCCCGTACATCCAGTGTCACCGTCACATACATATCTTTCACCACATGCATACAGCGATGCAGCAGCTTCATCTGTACCGGTGTAAATCCGGTAAACCCGTCAAAGGCAAAGACAGCTCCCTTTAAAAGCTGTGATTCCTCTGCCGCATCAGCCAGAACATCTAACACACGTTCTGCGGTCACATACTGCCCCCGCAGATATTCCTCAAAAGCTGCATACATCGTATGCACATCTGACAGTTTGTAATACAAATTGGATTCCGGTTTCAGATCTCCAAGGAAATCCTCCAGTTCCTCCACGGAAATATCATACTGCATCAGCTCGGAGATCATGGATTTCAACTCATTAATATACCCCATCTTCCGGATATTTCCACGCAGCACGGTCAGATCCTTTCCCTTTTCTTCTGCAATTTTACGCAGCACCAGGCTTTTTCCTGTCTCTTCCATAACTGTATTCTGAATGCCAAGTTCATCAAAAATACGGTACGCCAGACGTTCAAAACTGACTACATCAATATTGACAATGACATGATTCTGTGACCGTTGCACCAGTTCCCGCTGCGCTTGCATCGTAAACTGTTCCGGCACGATAACATAAAAATTACGTCTGCGGTCTGCCTGCGCCATCTGAATGACTTTTTCATAAATATAGGTTGATTTTCCACTGCCGGAATTTCCGTAAATCAGTTGTAATGCCATAAATTGTGCTCCTGTTCCTGTAAAAAAATGTACTCCCACTTGTAGTTCGCTTTTTAATCACGAAAAATGGAATCTCTTCTCGACTGAGATATAAATGTATGCATAGATGGATATATGGTACCATGTTTCCCTGTTTTAGGCAAGAAAACGAGAGTGCACAAAAGAAGGCGACAGCTAAAAAGCCATCGCCCTCTGTATAGACTATAATTGCAGATCAATCACACTTTAAATCTCATACCATTTAATTTCATTTGCGTCCAAATGAAGTTCAAAACTGCTTCCATCTCCACGGTATACAACAGTATCCTGTGGCTCATATGTATTATTTACCACACAGTATTTGCCGTTTGCCACATACGCATGTACATCCACATTGAAGTTTTCAGAGTACCATTTTCTCAGGTTCTCTTCGTCATGGCAGCTGTACATTACGCTTCGATGGAGAATTCGTGCATTTTCGAAAGAATATGGAAGACCGCTGATATAAACGGAACGTCCTTTTCCAAACTCATGCACTGCCATCTGAACTTCTTTGTCACGCTGAACCAGAATCTCTGTATCTTCGCGTGCAAACATGCTCTTCTTGCCTTCACCGAAATCCACATCTTTTGTGCAGTCCTGTAAAATGAAATGCTCCGGATGATTCTCCCAGTTATATTTGTCATAATTTAAGGTAAATCCGGTTTCTTTCTCCACACCGATCACATTGCCAAGCTGAATGTATCTGCCCTGATGCTGATGACCGGTTGGCTCACCGACACCGATAAATCCGCCTCCGTCGTATACAAATCTCTGAATTGCTTCCACGATCTGCGGATCTTCCCACTCATAACCACCGGTATGTGCGGTATCACCGTCACCAACATTGATAACTACATCAATGTCATTTAAAATATCTGCATTTGCACGAATGTCATCAAAACTGATGAATTTTACATCATACGGTGCACCACTTAATGCCTCGATCACACCTGCGTAGCTATAATTCTGTTTCTGATACAGTGCATGATGTACCATATGACATCCCCAGGAACGCATTTTTCCCCAGCTGTTCAATACAGCCACAGTCTTTACGCAATATGGTGTAGTACCTTTTGCATTTTCATACAGTAAACGGAACTCATCACAAACGCTCTCGATATAATCAACGAAATCCGGAAATTCGCAGGCAAGTTTTAAATATCCGCCGTATCCGATACGATCGATCGGTTTACGAAGAATTGCTCTTCTGGCTGTTACCCAATTTTCTTTTGCTTCTTTTACCGGATCTCCACCTTCATGGAAAGTATCCGGGAAGAAATATGGTAAAAATCTTCCTTCTCTGTATTTTACACCTTCCACATCACTGATCAGACGCAGCGTAGAACCATTTCCTACACTTCCTACCAGTGCATCCAGTCCGATGGTTTTGAACTCATCCATAAACGGCTCTGTTCCGATCCAGTGATCACCGAGGAACATCATCGCTTCTTTGCCTTCCTCATGAGTAATGTCTACCATTTCTTTTGCAAGTTTTGCAACTTCACGGCGCTGGAAAGCCTGGAAATCTTTGAACTCTTTGGATGGGATACGATACTGATTATTGAAATATCCCTGATCAATGATATATTCCGGACGGAATTTGTAGCCAACTTCTTTTTCAAACTGATCCAGAATGTACGGACTTACACTGGCTGAATAACCATACCAGTCAACATATTTTTCTCTCGCCAGTTCATCAAAAACAAGTGTAAACTGATGGAAAAATGTTGTATAGCGGATAACATTTACATGTGGATTTGCCTTGCAGAATTTTCGCAGACGCTCCATACTGAATTTGTGAGTCTTTGGCTGACGCACATCAAAAGTAATCTGATGCTCTACATCTTTCCAGTCATTGACAACGGCATTGTACATATGTACCGGATCCCACATGATATAAGCCAGAAAACTTACGGTATAATCATGGAACGGAATGGCCGGAGCAATGGTCACATCTCCTGTCTCTTCGGAATAAGACCAGTCATCGCAGCTTACCACTTCACCGGTTGTACGGTCAACAACTTCCCACCAGCGTCTGATGTCATCATGGCTGTTTACTTTCAGCATTTCCGGATAAATTCCGCTCATCAGATGAATGGAAAGTGTATCAGATTCTGCAGTATAGAACTTTGTCATAATATAGCACTGCTGAATCTCATCCGGATTTGCTTTCGCCCACTCATTGTCCTTTCTTGTTGTATAATAAGTAGAATATACTTTCGCATCTACATCCTTTAATCCTTCCGGATAATCAGTTCCATCGCAATCACGAATGGCATCTGCACCCCAGCGTTTCATCAGTTCCAGTGTCTCCGGAACGACATCCACGTCTGTTGGAATCGTAACACGTCCTTTCGTTTCTCCCATCTCATTTTCCTCCTCATATTATTGGCAGACTTCTCAATCTGACCGACTATAATTATTCTACCATTTATTTCTGTTCATTTCATCCGATATTTGTACACTAAATTCTGTAGAACTTGTAAAAAAAAGAAGTAGTTGTGAATCATACCGTTTTTTTATGGCTAATTATGTAGGCTATGAAAAGGCAGAGTCAGAGTTGTCTCGGTCGCTAACAATCGCTCCCTGAGAAAACTCTGACTCTGCCTTCTTGTACAGTACTTATCTGGCTGCAAGGAAATATCCGATAACCGCAATACCAAGTATGATGCGATACCATCCAAATACTTTGAAATCATGTTTCTTAATGTAGGACATCAGGAACTTGATTGCAATAATGGAAAGTACAAATGCTACGATCATACCAATTGCAAGTAATGCAACTTCTGCAGAATTAAATCCACCACTGTATTTCAGAATCTTGATCGCACTTCCGCCAAACATGGCCGGCACTGCAAGAAAGAACGTAAATTCTGCTGCAGCGGTTCTGGAAATACCAAGCATCAGGGAACCAACGATGGTAGAACCGGAACGGGATGTTCCCGGAAAAATTGCGGCGATCATCTGGAACACACCGATCAAAAATGCCTGACCATAGGAAATATCATCGATAGAATCTATTTTTGCTATTTTATTTTTATTTGAACGCTCTATGATAATAAATACAACACCTACCAGGATCAGCATGATCGCTACGGTCTGATAATTGTAAAAATATTTCGTAAACACGTCATCCCAGAGGATTCCAACCACACCGGCAGGAATAGATGCCACAATGATTTTTACCCACATCTTGCATTTTCTGCGGCTGATATGTAAGCCATGCTTTGTAGACAGCGGAATCAGCTTATTCCAGTAAATAACTACTACCGCAAGAATTGCACCCAGCTGGATCACTACCAGAAACAAATCCAGAAATTCTTTGCTTACATTTAATTTTACAAATTCATCCAGCAAGATCATATGGCCGGTACTACTGATTGGAAGCCACTCTGTAATACCTTCCACAACGCCAAATAAAATCGCTTTTAATACTTCGATCATTGTTAACATGTCAAAAAATCCTTTCATAATTTATTATCTACTTAATTTTTATGCCTAGAAGATTCTAACATGCTTCCCACAATATCTCAACTTAATTTTTTATGAGCATTTGCTTTCTGATTTCTAAACACCTTATACTTTTCATAAATGAGATACCTTTCCTTTAATATCTACTACATCTCAGATTCCAATCATTTAAACATTTTTTCAAATTCATCTGTTATCATTCCGTTCGCAATGAATGCTTCATTTTCCCATTGACTATTCCATTCTCTTAAAATATTTGAATCAAACAATCTTTGTAATTGCTTAATTGTATATGAGTATGAATAAACGCTATTTCTCAACTGTATATGTTTTACTTCTGGTGATTCATTTATATTTTCAACAGATATAAGCATGTCTTTTGTAGTTAATTCCTGTTTTTGTTTCTCTAATAATAATCGTTTTTGTTTCTCTGGTAATCCACCATTTATATGCTCAAGCAAAGAGAAATAATTTTTAAATGTTTGTACCTGCCCCCACGTTTGAGAATAATAAAAGGTTATTTTCCCGTCCAACGGATTAACCATAATGTGATGATAATAATCTACATCTATTATACAACCATGGATTTTCCCTTCAATTCCCCAAGTATTTACACCCATTTTAGAAATTTCTTTTATTTCTCTCGCTATTTTTTCCTGAAGTGTTCTATATGGAGCTAATATTCTTATATACATAACTAATACATTTTGAAAACATGCATATAAATCATTTAGATTTTTTATTTTATTAATATTTTTAACTTTTCCCCCAACACATATTTTAGTATTTCTTTCAGATATTATAAAGAATCCATAATAACCACAATATTTCATCATATACAATTTTGCATTTATCAAATTTTTATTTAAAACAGTAACACCTTGAATTGGTTCACCTGAAAACATACAAAAATCACAATATTTTTCTATCGTTATCTCGTAATAACCATCTTGGTATTGCATAAATGGATTTTTACAAAATCCCAATCTTGCTCTCTTTAAGCAGAAATTTACTGATTTATAGCCAATTTGATTATCAGCATAAATATATTCTTTCGAATTTATTGATAAATAATTTCTATGAGTATGTCCCGAAAAATATACACAGGAAGAATCTCTCTCCTCTGTTCCAAGCCAATCTTCAACCGGATAATGAGTCAAAACCAATAATCTTTTCTTTTCTAGTTTTGCTCTATTCAACGCCTCTAAATATTTATTTTTAAAAATCTGAGATTCTTGAATCTCTAAACTATGAGTATTATATTTTCGCCCTTCTAGCATCATATTTTTTGGTCCTATCAACGTAGTCGCATTATATTGATCATTATACTGTGCAAAACCAACACCACCAATAATATTAAATCCGAAATAATTTACACATTCATTACACAAAACAGTAATTCCTAGAGGTTCTAATCGTTTTTTATATTCTGCATATGCAATTTGTGCCGTGTCAAACTGACTCAGTTCATGATTTCCCAAAACGAAAAAAATACTCTTTTTTTCTTTCACCAACTGATATTTATGATATACACTATTATATTCAAAAAACTCTTGCCTTCTTGATACATATTGTTTTATTTCATTTTGAATTTGCTTCATTTGTTCCATTACTTTGAATGTATATGCTGGCAAATCTTTTCTCTTTAACAATAATTCTTGTATAGTATAAATATCTTTTTCTTTATACGAATTAAAAAATCTTTTCTTAGATTTTTTTTCAATCTTTCTTATTTTCTTTAAGCATTTATTATATTTGATGTTCAGCTCATCAAGATATCTATTATATTCAGTTTCAATTTCTTTCTCATTTTTTGCTGGAACAAATAATCTCTCATGCTTCTTAAATTGTGTCAAATATAAATATCTAAGAATAAGTCGCTCAAAAAATAATTCAACATCATCTATTGATTCAGATATATCACCTCCAAACCATAATATATCCCGATTATATTCCAATCGCCATCGCCACTCAAATTCTTCTACACTCTTATCCATATTAATTAAAAAAGGAATATCCAATTGGTTAAGATTATTTTTAAACATCTTTTTTATTATTATGTCAATTTTTTTCTTTTTGCTTTTTAAACCTATATTCGGACAAATTCCATGCTGTGGCAAATGTATATCCGTTATATAATATACCCCAACATTTGCATTGTCGTCTTTGCCTCCACTATATCCTTTTTGCTCTAATTCATATTTATTCATGACATACAGCATTGACTCTTCTTTTTTTGAATTTGACATTAATTCTTTCTGCATATCGATTATCTCCCTGTTATTCGAACCACAATTTTACGTGTAGACAAATATTTTCTTCAGCCAGGTCTGTGCCAGACCGATCCAGCTCTGACACTCCTTTTGCACACCGATTCCGTTGGCACGACAGGTTTCTTCATTTGCAAGAGAAAGTCCGTGTCCTCCCACCGGGTAAATATGTAATTCTGCGGAAACACCCTGCTGCAGACAGGCTTGGAAAAAATAAAGTGAATTTTCCACCGGTACCGTTTCATCCGTTGCTGTATGCCATAAAAACGTTGGTGGTGTATCTGGTGTCACCTGATTTTCCAAAGAAAGTTCTTCCTTTTTCTCTTCATACTGTTCTCCCAGCAAATTACGGAAAGACTCTTCATGCGCTTTTTCTCCGGAAGTAATCACCGGGTAACACAATAATAAACCGGCAACACAAAGCCGTTCTGGATCATTCTCCATCCCCATGAGCTTTGTCAAAAATGGGCTGTTCCAGGCAATGCCATAATTGGCAGCCAGATGTCCTCCTGCAGAACATCCCTGTACAACAATCTTCTCCGGATCAATATGGTATTCATCCGCATGCTCTTTCAGATACAGTACACTCTCTGCCACCTGCAGCAACGCTGCCGGATAACGCACCGGGCAGACACTATAACGCAAAATAGCAACATGATAACCCATAGCAAGAAACTGCATGGCCATCGGTTCTGCCTCCCGGTCGGAAGTCATTTCGTAGCCGCCGCCCGGGCACATCAGGATAACCGGACGTTTTTCATTTGGACGCATCTCAATGGAGCTGTCCAGAAAATAAGTGTATAAATTACCGACAGCTTCCATGCCGCGGGCTTTGATTTCAATTTTTTTGTGTATCATGTAAAACCTCCTAATAATAACAATCCAACTACATCAGTAAAAGAAAAAATACTTTTAATACTCTGTTTATTATATTAGCATCCTTCGTTTTTCACAAGTTATTCCGGAGTCTTTCTACGGGATACCCATAATATTCAAATTTCCATATCGTCTGATCCGGAAACTGATATGTATTCTCCGCATGGGCGATGGGCACAACCCCATCCGGCGGGGATGAGAATGTCCCTTTACTGCAAAAAATTGCTTTTGACATAGGCTGATATAACACGTATACTTACAATAATTTTGAATATTCAGGAGGTTTCTATGATATCTTATGAAACACACATTCTGCCAAATTCTGATTACTACGTATATACTCCAAGCACCCTGGCAAAAAAACTGTTTTTCTACCCCATCTGTATCGGATCTTTTCGTTATGAAAGCGGTTACCGTCTGGCACGCGATTCTTACGACAGTTTTCTGATGATGTACATTTTAAAAGGAACTTGTTTTGTAACGATTGGCAGCCATACAATGCAGGCGATGGCAGGTCAACTTATTTTTCTGGATTGCTATGCGCCACATGCCTACGGTACAGATTCCGGTTTCGAAGCTCTCTGGATACATTTTGACGGTCCGATGGCGCGTATCTTTTACGAAACAATTGTGTCCGAAAAAGGATCTTTGCTCTATCCAGCTCACCCGGATGCCATCCACAGATCCCTCTATCATATCTACGATACTTTCCGCAGCCATGCACCAATTGCAGAAGACCAGATTTCCGGCACGATCACAAATATTCTGTCTGATTTGTTATCCTCAGAAAAAACGCAACAAGTTTCCGGCAAAACGCAGATTGGTATATCTGAAGCCATTTCACACATCAACAAATATTTTTACAAGTCCATTACGCTCCAGGAGCTCGCAGACATTGCCGCATTGAGTCCATATTATTTTTCCCGGGTATTTGCCAGAGAAACCGGCATGACTCCTCATAAGTATCTCATCAGCACCCGTATGGCAAATGCAAAATTTTTGCTGAAAACAAGTCAGATGTCTGTAAAAGAAATTGCAATTCGCTCCGGGTTTTCTGATGAAAGTGGCTTTTGTACTGCTTTTAAGAAACAGGAAGGAATGACACCAAAAGAATATCGTTCTTCCAATTGTTAATCCATTTTTCTATTATTTTTTCAAATGTTAACCCAAAAATATTTTATAGGTTGACATTTCGTTTTTTTGTGCTTATACTTAGCTCCAGAACCGACTCCGTAAGAGTAGGAAGCGTATATCAAATTGAAATGGAGAATGAATTATGAATCTCACTGAACTTACGAAAGAAATTATAAACGGACGGCGCCTGACCCGTGATGACGATCTGTCATTTTTTGAAACTGCAGATCTGACAGAACTGGCTGCCGGCGCAAATGAAATCCGACAGGCATTATGTGGAAATTCTGTAGATTTATGCACGATCATCAACGGCCGTGCCGGAAAATGCTCGGAAAACTGTAAATTTTGTGCACAGTCATCTTTTCACCATACTTCCTGTGAAACGTATGGCATGCTGGACACTGATGTCGTTCTTGCAGACTGCCGTGCCAGAGAAGCTGCCGGCGTGCATGCATACTCCATCGTCACAGCAGGAAGAACGGTGGAAGGCGAAGATCTGGAAAAACTGATCCACACCTATGAGGAATTACGCAAAAACAGTAAGCTGCGTCTGTGTGCTTCCCATGGATTACTGGCACCGGAAGCATTTTTCCGTCTGAAAGATGCCGGAGTTACCATGTATCATGCTAATATCGAGACATCCCGCCGCAACTTTCCAAATATCTGTACCACTCATACATATGATGACAAAATCCGTGAGATCAAACTGGCACAGAACGCAGGACTTTCTGTCTGTTCCGGTGGCATTATCGGTATGGGCGAAACGTTTGCTGACCGGCTTGATATGGCAGTATCTTTGTCAGAGCTTGGCATTGTATCTATCCCGATCAATGCACTGATCCCAGTTTCAGGAACTCCGTTTGCTGAGCTTCCGCCACTGACAGAGGATGAGATCATCCGTACAGTTGCCGTGTTCCGCTACCTGAATCCGGATGCATATATCCGTATGGCAGCAGGACGCAGCTATTTCAAAGACGGTGGTCGTCGATTGTTTGAAGCAGGCGTCAATGCCACTATCACAGGTGACATGCTTACTACAGTCGGAAATAATACCAGACAGGATCAGCAAATGCTTACTGATATGGGCTTCGAGATATAAAATCAATACTTAGAAAATGGAGAATGACTTATGAACAACACAGCAACAAAAACAAATTCAAAATTTACGATTCAACAGATTGCCATGATTGCAGTTATGACCGCTGTAACTTGTGTATTGGCACCGCTTTCCGTTCCGATTGGTCCGGTGCCGATTTCGCTTACCAACCTTGTGATTTATTTTTCCCTGTTCATTCTGGGAACTAAAAAAGGAACGATTAGCTATCTGATCTATCTTCTGATCGGTCTGGTTGGAATCCCGGTATTTTCCGGCTTTACCAGCGGTCCCGGAAAACTCTTTGGTCCAACCGGTGGTTATCTGATCGGTTTTATCCCGCTGGCACTGATCGCAGGTTACTTTATCAATCATTTTCATAACAAAAAAGCTCTCCGCTTCCTTGGCATGATCCTCGGAACTGCTGTCTGCTATGCACTTGGAACCGCATGGCTTGCCATTCAGGCACACATGGGCTTATCCGCTGCACTTATGGCTGGTGTTATTCCTTTCCTGCCAGGTGATTTTATCAAAATGATTCTTGCTCTGCTGATTGCACCGCAGATCCGCAAACAGTTAGATGCTGCCGGACTTGCACGTTAACTATTTTTTAACTCATACTTCTTTTTATATCCACACAAAAAGACCTGTAAATCTTCTTTCGAAGACTTACAGGTCTTTAACATTCATTTTCATCATACGAACTGTTGACTATGGTCTGTGATACTTATTTTGCGTAATCTGTTACACGGCTTTCACGGATAACATTTACCTTGATCTGACCCGGATATTCCAATTCAGCTTCAATCTGTTTTGAAACATCTCTGGCCAAAAGTACCATATCTGCATCACTGATTTGCTCAGGTACAACCATAATACGAACTTCTCTGCCCGCCTGAACTGCAAAAGATTTGTCTACTCCCTTGAAACTGTTTGTAATATCTTCCAGTTTCTTTAATCTGTTTGAATATGTTTCCAGTGTCTCTCTACGTGCACCCGGTCTTGCTGCCGAAATTGTATCAGCGGCCTGCACCAGACATGCGATCAAGCTTTCCGGCTCAACATCGCCATGATGTGCTTCTACAGCATTGATCACGGTTGCAGATTCTTTGAACTTTCTGCAAAGTTCAACACCTAACTGGATGTGGGAACCTTCCATCTCATGGTCAACAGATTTACCGATATCATGCAGAAGACCTGCACGTTTCGCGATTCTGACATCCACACCGATTTCTGCTGCAAGCAGTCCACTTAACTGTGCTACTTCGATGGAATGCTTTAATGCATTCTGACCATAACTGGTACGGAATTTCATACGTCCAAGAAGACGTACCAGTTCCGGATGAATACCATGTACACCTACTTCAAGTGTAGCGGCCTCACCTTCCTCACGGATCATATTTTCTACTTCTTTCTGTGCTTTTTCTACCATCTCTTCGATTCTGGCCGGATGGATACGTCCATCTACGATCAGTTTTTCAAGAGCGATACGTGCCACTTCACGACGGATTGGATCAAAACCGGACAGAATAACTGCTTCCGGTGTGTCATCAATGATCAGATCTACACCTGTCATCGTCTCAAGCGTACGGATATTACGTCCCTCACGTCCGATAATACGTCCTTTCATCTCGTCATTTGGAAGCTGCACAACAGAAATTGTAGTTTCGGCAACATGATCGGCTGCGCATTTCTGAATTGCGTTTACAACGTATTCTTTTGCTTTCTTTCCAGCCTCTTCTTTTGCCTGATGCTCCATTTCCTTGATCAACTTTGCAGTGTCCAGTTTTACATCTTCTTCAACTGTTTTCAAGAGATATTCTTTTGCCTGTTCAGAGGTGAGTCCTGAAATTCGCTCCAGTTCCTGTATGCGTTCTTCATTCAGCTTGGCAACTTCTGCTTTCTGTCGCTTGATTTCTTCCTCTTTTGCTGCAAAACTCTGTTCACGACGTTCGATGGCTTCCAGTTTTTTGTCCAGGTTGAACTCTTTCTGTTCCACACGACGCTCGTTTCGCTGAATCTCAGATCTGCGGTCTTTGATTTCTTTGTCAAGTTCGTTCTTTGTCTTGATGGACTCTTCCTTGACTTCCAGCAAAGCCTCGCGTTTCTTTGTCTCAGCAGCTTTCACAGCTTCATCGATGATTGCTCTCGCACGATCTTCTGCACTTCCGATTTTCTCATCAGAGACTTTCTTGAAATGTGCATTGGATGCTACGTAAGTAAGCAAAATCGCAACTACAGCAGTTATTACCACCGCGATGATAATATGCACCACAGGAGCACCTCCTTATTTAGTTTTCATTGTACATATAACAATTTATATCTGGTATTATGTCATAAATTACAACTATTAAATTTTATACTTTTTTGTGCGTTCTGTCAAGCAAATAATACCTACCATCCAGTCAAACTGTGAACTATTCCCTCACAATGTAAAGCGGACATTCGCAATCCGCTTTCGCTACTTGCTCATGAACGCAGTCGCTTTGCGACCTGTCAGTGGGAGCTTTTAACTCCCACTGACATAAGCATCCCCCTTACCCACCGCTTAGTGCTCTACGCACCTGAAGCGGGGGAATGCTTATTCTGCGTTCATTCTGCGCCGTATCGCATCTGAACGAAATCCTCTCCGCATCAGATACTGGTAAATCTTCTGTTTTTCCTTCTGATCCATCGTATCAGCATCATACTGTTTCTTTTCCAGCAGACGATCGATCAGACGGTCTTCTTCCCCTGTATATTCGTCTTCCAGTGCCTGCTCGATCAGATCAGAGGGCACCCCACGCTCATACAGTTTCATTTTTATCTGCAGACGGCTTTTCTCGGACTGATGATACCGGATATAAGTACATGCATAACGGTAATCATCCACATAATGGAAAGACTTCACATAATCCATGGCACACTCCACGATTTCTTCCGGATAACCGTTCTCCTGCAGTTTCCGGCGGAGCTGACACTCCGTGCGCTCCATGCGCTGCAAAATGTACATAGCCCGTCGTTTTGCCCGTTTTTCCAGGATTTCGCTGCATATTTCATTCCATTCCTGCTCCGTCAGTGTCCCGCCTTCTGTCAGACGGTACTTCGCTGCTTCTTTTTCATAGAGAGGAAAGGAAAGCCCTCCTTCTGCACGAATGATCAGCTTTCCTTTTTTTCCCTGTATAATTTCTTCTATCTGCATTATTCTGCATCCATCGGAACAATATCATCCGCTCCCGACGGTTCTGTCACAGCATGCTCTTCTGTCTCTGCTGTCTCTCCGTCCAGATGATAGTATGCCCGTACCTTTGCCTCAATCTCCTGACAGATTTCCGGATTTTCTTTCAGGAATTTCTTTGCATTTTCCCGGCCCTGTCCGATTTTCTCGCCGTTGTATGCATACCATGCACCGGATTTGTTTACCACGTTTGTATTGGCCGCCAGATCCAGGATATCACCCTCTCTGGAAATGCCCTGTCCGAACACAATATCAAACTCTGCCTCTTTGAATGGCGGCGCGATCTTATTCTTTACTACTTTGATACGGGTATGGTTTCCAAGGATCTCTCCTGCCTGTTTCAATGCTTCCACACGACGTACATCCAGACGGATGGAAGAATAGAATTTTAATGCACGGCCGCCGGTGGTTACCTCCGGATTTCCAAACATCACACCAACTTTCTCTCGCAGCTGGTTGATAAAGATAACGATACAGTTGGATTTGCTGATCACAGCGGTCAGTTTACGCAGTGCCTGTGACATCAGACGTGCCTGCAGACCCACATGGGAATCTCCCATATCGCCCTCAATCTCTGCCTTTGGAACCAGTGCTGCTACGGAATCGACGATGACGATATCTACCGCGCCGGAACGAACCATTGTCTCTGTGATCTCCAGTGCCTGCTCACCGTTATCCGGCTGTGAAATATACAGATTATCAATATCTACCCCGATATTTTTTGCATAAGCCGGATCCAGTGCATGCTCTGCATCAATAAATCCTGCGATTCCGCCACGCTTCTGCACTTCCGCTACCATATGCAGGGCTACCGTTGTCTTACCGCTGGACTCCGGGCCGTATACCTCAATGATACGTCCTCTCGGCACACCACCGAGTCCCAGTGCGATATCCAGACTCAGACATCCGGTAGGAACCGTCTCCACGTTCATATGTACACTTGGATCTCCCAGCTTCATAACAGATCCTTTTCCGTACTGCTTCTCAATATGTGCGATCGCATCATCCAGCGCTTTTAATTTTGCTTCTTTCTGCGCTTCCATCTTATCATTTTTTGCCATGCTTTACTCCTTATCTGAACAGACAGCCTCTGCTGCTGTATGTGAACATTTGTTCGTTGTCTGTTCCTATCATATTATAAATACCTTCAAAAGTCAATCCCGATTATAACATTCTCACCAGCTTCTGTCATATAGAAAAAAGCGCCTCATTTTCTCCGGCTATTCTTATATGTTGTACAAAAAAATTGCTGTCCGGTACCACATCCGACAGCAATTTTTTTGTATTTTTATCTTTTCTGCACCCTATGCAAGTGCTTTCTGCAGTTCCTCTTCGTTTTGTAAACCTACCGCACGGTAAGTTACCTCGCCATTTTTGATTACCAGGATCGTCGGGATGCTGGCAACTGCAAACTCACGTGCCAGTTCCATCTGCTCGTCCACATTAATCTTTCCGACTTTGATGTCATCTCTTTCCTCAGCCACTTCGTCCACGATCGGAGAAAGCATCTGGCATGGTCCGCACCAGTCTGCATAAAAATCTACCAGTACCAGCTTTTCCGCCTGAAGAACTTCCTGCTCAAAATTTTCTACCGTTAACTTAACAACTGACATCTTTCTTTCCTCCTATAAACGAATCACTAAGTTACTTTCCTGCATTTTTCTGCATTTTAACTTTTCTTTTTTATTAATCTCCAGTTTCACCTGAAAATAAGCACTTTTTTCTAAAAATCAAATACCATCGGATCATAACTTGTTCTTTTATTTTGATTCATTGCATTCATCCTTTTCATATCTTCTTCCGTAATCTCAAAATCGGATATCGAAATATTCTGCAATAACCGTTCTTTATTTTTCGACTTTGGAATTGGGATAATCCCCTGCTGGACATTCCAACGCAACAATAACTGAGCAGACGTCTTATTATATCCCGCAGCCATCCTGCCAATCTCATCCTCGTCCAGATTTCCCCGCAATAAAGGTCCCCATGCCATGACCTGAATCTCATTTTCTCTGCAAAATCCGAGTAATTTCTCATCATGCATAAACGGCGTATGCTCAATCTGATCGATCATCGGTCTGACTTTACAATTTGCCAGCAGATACTCCAACTGGCAGACTTCAAAATTGCATACACCTATGCTCCTGACCTTTCCATCAGTATACAGCTTTTCCATTGCTTTCCATGTATCAAGCATTCTTTCCCGGTTCTGTCCCGGCCAGTGTACAAGAAACGAATCCAGATAATCCGTCTTCAGGCGTTCTAAAGACTCTCCAAAGCTTTCAATCGTCCGCCCATACCCCTGGTTACAATTATCTACCTTGCTGATCAGGAAAATATCCTGCCTGGGAATCCGGTTCTTCTCTAACGCTTCACCCAGTCCGCTTTCATTTTTATACATCTGAGCCGTATCAAATAAGCGATAACCCTGTTCATATGCATATCTTACTGCATCGTCCATTTCTTTTCCCGCATTCATCTTATAGACACCAAGACCCATCTCTGGAATTTCAACACCATTATTTAATCGAAACATAATAAGCCTCCCTTTCATTTTGCGATACGACTACAGTATAACATACTTTTTCTTGCGGTTAAATCTTTTCTGTATCTTACCATATCCGCATTGCGTTATCAA